>Ga0315331_10000011_pt1 | contig 93294 bp, 100 predicted proteins | sample M160m34915metaG_FD_203456 | JGI IMG/M metagenome (GOLD analysis project Ga0315331, IMG submission 203456) | Ammonia-oxidizing marine archaeal communities from Monterey Bay, California, United States - M1 60m 34915 | ecosystem: Environmental > Aquatic > Marine > Intertidal zone | place: USA...
ACACCGTCAGGACCTGTAACACCATCAGGACCCGTAACACCATCAGGACCTGTAACACCATCAGGACCTGTAACACCATCAGGACCTGTAACACCATCAGGACCTGTAACACCATCGGGACCCGTAACACCATCAGGACCTGTAATACCGTCAGGGCCTTGGGGACCAGCAGGACCCGTAACACCATCAGGACCCGTAACACCATCAGGACCCGTAACACCATCAGGACCCGTAACACCATCAGGACCTGTAACACCATCAGGACCTGTAACACCATCAGGACCTGTAACACCATCAGGACCTGTAACACCATCAGGACCTGTAACACCATCAGGACCAGTAACACCATCAGGACCTTGGGGACCCAAAGGACCACCGCCACCACCCCCACTTAAATTTGATGAAATATCATAAGTAATTTCACCAGTAACAGTGTTGTAAAATAGAACGTGGTCAATTTTAGTTTCATCTCTTATTGGTTTCACAAAAAATCTCTTGGCTCCGTTTGAATCTAATGCTGTAGTTGAATCTGCGTTAATAATAATGGTATTACTGTGTTGATTTGATTGTCCAGCTAGTGGGCCAATAGCAATTGCGGATTCCTTTTGTTCAATCATACCCGCCATTTTACCAATAGCAATTGAGTCTAAACCTTGACTTATTTTCCCTGACTCTTGTCCTATGGCTATAGCAAACTCTTTCTGATCTTCATGGGCAGCATATTCCCCCAAAGCAATACTTCCTTTTAGTTGATTGGTTTGACCCGCCATGTGTCCAATAGCAATAGAAGATTCCCCTTGTCCAGTCAATCCAGCATTACATCCAATATGAACTCTATTTAAGTCGTTAGTTCCTCCACCTATTTCCCAATCTTCATTTGTGTTATTCCAGTATAAATATTCTGACCAACAATCTCCATCAGCTGCTTTAGGACCAGATTTAACATAACTAATATAACAAGGGTTATTAATGTCGAAAGCTGTAGGAGCCATCGGATTTAAATTAGCAGAATTTGGAGCGTAATTAATTACACGTAATCTAAGATAATAAATATCCCCAGCTAGAAATGCTCCTTGATAAGGCCCAGTCAATGGGGGTGCGGTAGCATTATTGCCTAGGGGTAGAACTGTAAAATGCATGACTCTTTCTGGAGCATCTTGAACTCTAATTGTAAGAATATCATAAGGATCTATAAATTCTATCCAATCACTATAATCTTGTTGTGTTGGTTGGTTATTCAATTTATGAATCTTCAGATTGTGCGTTGAATCCCCCGCACTACCCCATGATGTTAAGTTATAATCTATATGAAACAGGCCTTCAGGACTTGGTGGTAATGATGAAGACAGAGCACTATTATTGAAAGTTGTTGAGTTATTAGACATCCATAATGATGAATTACCGTCATATCCCATAGGACCTGTTTCACCTTGAGGTCCTGGGACTTGAGAATCTGCCCCTGTGTCTCCTTTGGGTCCACTAAGATAAAGATCAACACCTATATTAGCATCATCTACAAATGCTGTATTAAAATTGTTACCAGCAGATAAGAAATCAACTTCTAAGGCGAAAGATAGAGGACCTCCAGGTGGGATGCCGAATGATGTTACGGCACCATTATTATCAAGTGGTTTTACTTTTGTAATAGCAAATACTAAACCATCATCCCCATTAGTGCTACTGTTTTGAACATTCGAGTTATCTAAATGTATAAAACCTTTTGTTCCATTTTGTATATTTTGAATGAGATTTAAAATATTATTAGGTAACTCAATGTCAAAATCTTTTGCGTAAAGATGTATTATATTAATACCATTTAAGTCACTAAGTGAAGCACCGTTTATATTAAAATCAAATCTTAATCCTTTTTGATTAACAATATTATTAGTTGTATTGTCAAAATTTTGAATATTTGTAGCATCAAATTTGTATTCATATTTCATAGCACCAATTCCTGTAGAATTAGCTGGCTTATTAATCCAACTCTCAATATTAGCATCATAAACCATTACATCGTCGTGTTGAACACCACCTGCTACCGCAGGATAAGGTCCAAACTGAGCTTTTCTATAACCACCAAGAGCACCAGGTTCTGCTTGAGTATCTAAAATAGCTGGACCTTTTTGAGACCTATTATTTGTATTCCATTTAACAGGAGCATTAACTTTAATTAACGGATTATTTTGTAATTGAAAAATAGGGTAATCGTCATTCTCATCTAATTCAATCCAAGCGTTATTACCACCAGTTGGTAGCCCTTGTTTGGTTATGGAATTTCCTGATTTCATATAGAAATTTAATTCATATGGAACGGGTAAACCATTAATTTGAGCATTCGCATCAATAGAGCCTGCGGCTCCTCCCGAAGGTAATGGGGCCCCAGAAAGTACATTTCCACTGGGTTCTAATACAATAGCAGCACCACCTAAAGTATGTGAAAATTTGGGACCACCTGGACCATTTGGACCTATGTATGGTGCTCCTTCTTTATTATGTTGGTTAGGAGCATTTGGTATTCCTCCATCAAACCACTCTGTGGAGTTGATTGGAAAGGCTCCAGGGTCCATGTTTCCATCTATATTGGCGTTTGGGATATTATAAGCATAAAATGTGAGAGAACTTTTAGGTCCCTGTCTTTCTTTTTCTTGAGGTGTTATATGTGTTGTACTTGTTAGTCTTAAATTATCAGAAATTTTACCAAATTTAGTATCAGCTGGAAAATTTCTTCCTGTCCAGCTTGAATTTGTCAAATCTTGAAACTCTGGATAACTAGGGTCTGCATAAGGATTTCCTCCTCCTGGACCAGCAGCTGGGGCGGTCGTAGCTGTATAAAAATTTCTACTAGGGTCGCAATTATTTTGAGCTATAGTTAATGAACCAGACCCACTGTATTTATTTGGCGCGGCGTGTTCTGGAATAGTCGTCCCCAGAGGCGTCGTAATTTTTCTAAAACCTGGTTCAGGATTAGCGTATTCATTTCCTATTGTAACGTTGAAAAAAGTGTCTGGTGAAGTTATATTAATATTTGGAACTAATAATAAAGAACCTTTTTTGTCTTCTATAGGTAAATCTGACTGTCCTTTTGGATTAAAAAATGGTTGTTTATTATCAACCCTTAAAAAAATATTTCTTCTTTCATTAAATCCAGGAGAAGGGTCATCTTCACTATTATCCCAACTGTTATTGACCCCATAATAATTATACTGTCCATGATCAGTGAAAGGAGTATTAAAATATTGAGAGTTGCTATAAAATGGGAATGGGGGAGTGAATATGTCTGTTTTAGGTTGAAATTGTATTGCTGGTCCTCTACTATCAATACCAGCATCCCAGAATTCTGTATTATTTTCATTTATTAAAGTACCCGTTGGACCTGGAAGTTGACCTGGAGCGGTAATGCCCCCAAAAGGATGCATTATATTTGTATTATCAGGTGGCCCGTGTAGTTGAATGATATTTCTTTCCCATCTACCAGTGGGACCAGCACCACTTGAAGTTGGAGGATCCGAAACAAAGTCAATACCAGTTCCTTTATCATAATAAACACCAGAGTTTATATTATTGTAATTAGTGGAAGCTTTTTCTATTCCCGAGGCTCCAGCATAAGTGTATTCATTGAGTCCTTTAATATTAGGACCAGTAGGACCAGTAGGACCAGTTTGACCAGTAGGACCAGTAGGACCAGTAGGACCAGTAGGACCAGTAGGACCAGTTTGACCTGTAGGACCTGTTTGACCTGTTTGACCTGTAGGACCAGTTTGACCAGTTTGACCTGTTTGACCAGTAGGACCTGTTTGACCAGTAGGACCAGTAGGACCAGTAGGACCAGTAGGACCAGTAGGACCAGTAGGACCAGTTTGACCAGTTTGACCAGTAGGACCAGTTTGACCTTGTTGTCCTTGTGATCCAGGAATACCATTTAGACCAGGTATTCCTGGCGGTCCTTGTGGTCCTATAGGTCCGACGCCACCGCTGCCGCCGCCATTTGAACCATTTGTATTACATCCCTCTAGACCTTCATTGTCTAATTGCGATGTTATAGTTCGAATTTTGGTATTATAATTTCCATAACTCGTGTGAGACATACCTTATATTATATAAGTATAAAATGTATTTTTTTTATACATATAAAAATTTAATTATATTACAAACATTTACAGTTTCTAAATATTGTTCTAGCGTTGGAAATCCAAGTATTAATATGTTGTTGAGTAATAATTTGCTGACTTGAATTAGGACCAAATAACTCACATAAATCATCTCTTTTTTTTTTAGCATCTTCATCGGCTTTTTTAAATAAAAGAGAAACCGTAAAATTAGTAAAGGCTTCCTGGATATTTTGTGGTGTAGCTTGGATATATCCTACCTCAATTGGACTTAATATTACTCCTTTATAAATAGCATATCCTAAATTATAATATCTATCTCCGTGTCTTCTACTAATATAATCTCCATAATCAAAATATTGGTCTCTGGATGTATCAATTGTATTTAAATTTAAACCGCTCATTTATATAATACAAATATATAATATAAATGTTTTATTACATACCACCGTACGGTCCGATAGGTCTTTGTCCTTTTTGTATAACAAGTGGTTCAGGAATAAAAACTCGTGGGGTTTTGAAAAATTCTTGACTATCTAATTTATTTAATTTTGGTATAAATTTCTCTTGTTTTTTTGTTAAGTCTATTTGTTTAATACCAAATAAGTTGCTTTCAATATTTGCTGTATTATTAGAGAGTACATTATCATAATAACCACCACTCATATTACCTGCGTTTATTCCTAAACCAGGAAATTTATTAACATATGGAACTCTAGAATTTTTTAAATGTAAATATTGTTGTTGATTATAGAAAGCTTTTTGCTGTAAACAATATTGTCCGGGCGAATTTTTTAAACTGGCCATTATATATTAATTAGTATTATTATTTTTTAAAACGTTTACAATTTTTTCATATATAATTTCACTAATACTATTACTTTGTTCAAGTTCAATAATACATGCATGAAAATAATAAAAGTATTCATATGAAAAAAGCAATGTAAATAAGTCATTAGAATTATTAAATAGAAAACTGTATTTGTTATTTTCCTTTAATATGTTTAATATTTCTTTAATTTGCTTGTTTTCTTTATATTTAATATGTATTTTATCAATAGTTTTCATCATTTTTTCGTGGTCATATATTAATAAATTAAAGGCTTTTAAAATTTCTTGTCTATAAATAGTATCTTGAATGGAAGTATTTGATGAATTATCTAAATAAGAACAATTAAATGAATAATTATACATTTTAAATATAATTATTTATTTACTTTTAAATTATTGTCTGTTAAAACTTTCTTGATCTCTGGATAATTCGCGAGAAGGTAATCCTCCGCGTATCCATCCATCAGCAGCAATACCTTCACATAAGTTAGCAGGATTTTGAATCGAAGCTTTTAATGCGGGAACTAAATCTTGATTAGGACGAATAGATTTTTCCATAATAGTTTTACACGATTTTTTGTCTTGATTATAAACTCCTTGTAATAATTGTGATTCTTTTACAGGCATAGATGGACCTCTTCCTAAAAATGGAACAGTAAGAAAGGGTCTTTCTTGTAAGCTAATTCTACATTTTGGATTAGTTTGAATGGAACCAATTAAAAGTTTAGAATTGGTATCGATATTGCATCCACCAATTCCACACTGTTTACTGCCTTGATAAAAAATATTAGGTTGGCTAGTAGCAAAACTAATAGGAGCAGCCATGCCACAATTTTTGGCGAAATAACTTTGAACTAAATAAGAACCAAAGTTTTCATTTTGCATATCTCTTTCAGAAACACCACAAACATCATTTCCAATTCTACTTAAACCGTTGAATGTATAACTATGAACACTTGACATATATATTTTACTTAAGATTATATATTTTAAATAAAATAATGATTTATTGAATACTTCCACTATTTTTCTCACACATAAATTCATCACCTTCTTTACAAGAAGGCATATTTCCATAACAAAAATTAGCAAAATCTTTTTGATTGTTTGGAATGCTTGTATTTGCTGTGCTATAAAAATTTCTCAATGAATTTTGAAATGTTAAATTATCTCCTAAATTTTTATACAATCTTTCATCTTTTCTACTTTTTTTTGTGGCATCGTCTAAAACTTCTTCATTATAAATTGGAGCAGCTGGTTTTCGTTTAGGATTTTCTTTATATTCACCTATTAATACATTCATAAATGGATTTTTTTTTGTAGGCATGGTAAATTCCTCGTTTAATAATTCTTTAAACTCATCTTTATTTAATTTTACGTCTAAATTTGTCATTCCTTCTTTTTTGGAAGCACTTTTTGATTTATGTATCATTACTAATACAACAATAGATACAGCAGCACTAACAATAATATAACTGGATTTCGTAAATAAAAATCCTAAAATAGCTAATATTAAAATCAATCTTGTGATAGAATTTAATTTTCTATCTAAATCAAAATTATCTTGAGGCCATATTTCTGTTATATAATTTTTATTTAATAAAACATTTGGATTTTCTAACCAAAAACTATTATTCATCATATATAGTATAAATAGTTATTTTTTAATTTACTTTTTTCTTCTTTTTCTTTCTTTTTTTTTTCTTTTTATTATTCTTTCTACTTGATTTCTCTACAGGTTCTTCCCCGGATCTAAATACCATTTGTTGATATTTTTTTTTTTCTTCTGCTTCGGCTTTTTCTTTTCTACGTTGTTCAAGTTTTCGCAACATTCTCTCCTTTTGAGAAGCTTTTCTTATATTTTGTTTCATGTGAGCTTGCATAGCGTTCATATTTACTTTTCCTCCACCAGCAACTCCTGGGATACCCATTTTTGATAATAAATCATCCATATTTTTCATACCAGGAATATTTTTCATTTTTTCCATAAGATCATTTGCCTCTTTCATTAATTCACTTTCTTTAATTTCACCTGATTTAAGCTTTTGATCTAATTTAGACCCCACATTTTTTACCATATTCATTAATTTTCCTGGATTTTTAAAAAGTTTTTGAAATACTTCACCAACGTTTGTAGCGTCACCCATATCAACATTTAACTCTTCTGCTGTTTCTTCAGCAATTTCGTGTGCTAATCTACCTAATTTACCATCTAATAAACCACTAATATGATTCTGCAGGTCTTCAGCATCAGGTAAATCATTCAAATTAATATTTGAAATATCATTTACATTATTAAAACTCATATCCTTAAACATATCGGTGTTATTAAACCATCCTTCCATATCTTTCATGGTTTCTTCTAATTTTCCTTTTAATTCATCTTCATTGATTGCTTCAAATAATTTCGCCGTATCCCCAAATGAATCTTTTGAATCAACATTTTTACTAACAGAAAACAATATTAATTGTAAATATTTCCATATTGTTTCACGTGTTTTATCACTTATTTGTTCATCTTTCCATATTTCTACGAAATTAATACTTGGTAAAAAATTTAATTTTTCATTATCCTTGAAAATATCTTCTTTTTGGTATAAAATATTGAAAAAATGTTGAGGATAATTTTCAAGACAATATTCATATAATTTCTCTCCATTTTTTCCATCAGTTAAAAATTCTATTTCATAATCATGGAGATTATGCTTATATTCAGGAAATACAGTCAAAATATCTCTATAGAAATCTTTGACTATTTTTAAACACTCCTTGTTTTCTTCTACCATTATATTTAATTTAAACTTTATTTATTTAAATTAAACTAAACGTATTTAATTAACATAATATAATTTACATATTTTTGATAAATTTTGTAAATATTTAATAGCTTTATCTTTATTTTCGTCACTTGTATTGCGTATTAATAATCTTATTTCTTCTACTATATTCATCATCTTATCGGTACCACCACTTCCTAAATCATAACTGTAATCCTTATTAATAAAATAATCTTTGTCTCCTTTCATTATTGCTTCGTCATAAATATCTACAATACTTGTTTTCCAAATACCCATAAGTTTTTTTTTACTTACTTTTATTAATCCAACTACAAATGATCTACCTGTTTTTATGTCTAAATTATTAGGAAAAACAAGGATAATATCATCCATAAACTCAATAAGTTGACTACAAAATAATTCTTTTAATGATTTTTGGGTTTCGCTTTCCATTATTTGTAATATTATTCATTTTTATTTTTAAATAAATTATACTTAATATTATTAAATAGAACTAGCTTGTGGGGGGGCTTTTATTTCTTTCTCGCGCTCTTCTTGTAATTTTCCTAAATCAACTTCACCTACCTTATCTGGTTCATAATCATCATCTGGTGTATATATTTTATCATCGTGATTTAATGTTACAAAACTATGCATTTGTCGTAATCCACCGACACCCTTAGCACTTAGTTCATCACTTGATTGATCCCAATACGAATAAGTATCAGACATACAAGTTCCCATTTCCGTGAATGAAAAAGCTAAAGGTTCTATATTATTTTGTGTAGCCATTGCTTTTTCACTTGTTATTTTTGGTTTAAAATAATTTAATACGTCGTTTCCTACTAAAATCTTATTCCCTTTATTTAATAATAATAAACTTGGAACATTATTTATCTGTGGTGGTAATAATATCTCTCTACCGTTGTCTAATACTATATAAATAACACCTTTTTTTTCGATACGTCTATCAATGGATAAAAAATGAATATTATTTTGTATGCTACTTTTTCCTAATTCATATAATAATACTTTACAATTATCACAATATTTGCTATAATATAAAACACAACTCATTTTATATATTGTTAAAGTTTCTATTACTTAAATTATAACACAAAAAAAAAACATAAAATTGAAAATTAATTAAATATATTATATTATATTATATAAATATGGCTTCTACTCTAGATATTACACCAGTTGTTAAAGACAGTCTTGAAAATAAACAAGGCATTTTAGAATTTACTTTAAAAAATACCGATGTTAGTATTGTTAATGGTCTTAGGAGAACTTTACTAACAAATATAAATGCTTCCGTAATTGATAGCAAACAAAGTACATTTTATAAAAATACAGGACGATTACATAATGAAATATTAAAACAAAGGTTAGATTGTATTCCAGTTAATATCAAAGATACTTCTGTTTTAAGTAATCTTATTATTGAATTAAACATGACTAATGAAACTGATATGTTAATGTATCTTACTACACGTGATTTTAAGATTAAAAATATTTCAACGGATACATATTTAACAGATGAAGCAATTGAACAAATTTTCCCACCAAATAAATTAACTAATAGTTTTGTATTATTTTCAAGATTGCGTCCTAAAATATCCAACGATATTCCTGGAGAAAGCCTTCATTTTACAGCAAGATTTAAAGAAGCAACTGCTAAAGAAAATGGAGCATATAATGTAGCCAGTATAGCAGCTTATTCTAATAGTCCCGATAAAAGCAGACAAGCAGATCAATGGGACCTAATTGAAGAAACCTTAATAGAAAGGGGACTTAATAAAACCGATATTGATTATGAACGTAAAAACTGGTACAGTCTTGGTGCTAAACGAATTTATTTAAAAGATAGTTTTGATTTTAAATGTCAATCTGTTGGCGTTTATACTAATTTAGAACTTATTCATCTTGCGTGTGATAAAATTTATGAACAGTTAAAAGACGTTCATGATAAATGTTCTTCTCAAATATATGAAATTCAAATGAAATCTACTGCTATGAAAAATAGCGCTGATTTTATTTTACAAGGATATGATTATACTATTGGTAAAATTATTGAATATGTTTTACACGAAGAATACTATAAAAAAAAATCAGGGCTTTTATCTTATGTTGGGTTTGTTAAAAATCATCCACACGATGATTTCTCTATCATTCGATTTGCGTTCAAAGAAGAAGACGAATTTAATAAGGAAAATATATACAATTTAATTATGTATTCTTGTACCAAAGCACAAGAAATATATACAGCAATTAAAGAATACTTCTAACTGAAAAAAAAGCACTAATAAATAATATTTTTTTATTTGAGATATTATTTATCTGGTTTTGGGGATAATAAGGTTTTTTCACTATTATGCTTTCTTGATCCTTCTGTAGGAGTCTGCATATTGTGAAATATACTAGTTAATTCACTATCACTATCACTATCACTATGTTCATTTGATTGCTCTTCTGTTTTTTTTGCTATTGGTTTAAAATTTTTTAGTTGTTGTAGATTTTTAATTGTTGGACTTCTTGTTAATCTTTTTTTTAATTCTTTTAATCTTTTATGTTGTGGTGGTTTAATTACACCTCTATTAGGTAATAAACCACTTCTTTTTGTAAAAGCACTTCTTTTTGTTTTAACACCACCCCTTTTTCTTTTTTTTGTTCTTCTGCGTCGCTTTCTTTTGTTTTTACGTGTAATTATATGTCTCTTTTTCTTTCCACCTTTATTTTTTCTAACGTTGCGTTTTCTAGATTTTCTACGACTTTTACAACCTTTCATTTAATTAATACTTAGAAATTATTCTAAAGGTTGTTCGACACTTTTTGTATGTAACGCGTGTTGTTTATAAATATAGTTAACAGCATACATTAATCTCTGTGGAGGAAGACTATTAACATAATCAATAACAACCTGTTTATTTACATATTTTTTTTCCGCAAATAATTCATCAATATACATTTTTTGTAAAGCATACATATGTGGTTTAAATTGATAAGGATAATCACTTAACTTCTTTTGTTTTTGAATAAAACAATTAATATAATTTACATGAAGTTGTGAAGTAAATGAATGCATATCATTTCTAAACTGTGAAAAAAGTGGTCTATATTCTGGATAATATTTCAAAAATTCTGTTACCATTCCTTTTTGTCGTAAGTAATAGTAGTGAAACTGAAGTTTGGGATTGTTTCCTTTTAGATGTTTAACACGCTCATAATTTCGATTGCGAATTTTAATTCTATGACCTTGTTGATTTACAACAACAATTCCTTGTTGTGTATAATCTAAATTATCTGAAGAATAATGGTCTAACAGTTCTTCCCAAAATTCAAAAGATGGCGATGAATATTGATGAATATTACATTTAAAATCTTTTACTACATCAGGGCGACTAGTAATACTTACATTTTCTCCTTTATTATTGATTTCATATACATTAGTTAAAATAATTTTTTTTTCTGTTAGAGGAACAACAATTTTATTTTCGGGATGTTGTAATACAAAACTATAGCAATAATTTTTATTCAAATCTTCGAATTCGATTTGTTGTTCATTCATAGCATCCAAAAACAAAAATCTAAATGTTTTATCGCTATTCCAACTACACCGTGCTCCAATACAACTTTTAGTATGTATATTCCATTCGTCGGCAGTTTTATCCCAAAAAACATTTATCATAGTTCCTTCAGCAAAATCCAATTGATTACAGTTGTTCAAATCATTTTCTTGAATAAATATATTTTTATTTAATGATTTTGGTGGAGCAAATGATAAAACTTGTAAATTACCGTTAATAATAGCACATACAACAGATCTAAATAACCCAAGTTGTGTATCATTTGATTCAGTAATATATTTTTTATTATATTTTAAAATATATTTTTCTTCGTTGTTATCCTTTACAATTATTTGTTCTTGTTTAATATTATTTTTTTTATTTTCAATAACAGAATGAATTAACTCTTTAGAAAGTGTAAAAACCATATATAAATCAGTTGTTAAGATATCTTTATATTATATTTATAATGCATTTATCTAATTAGAGAAAAATCTATTGTAAATATAAGTAATGGAAGAAGAAAATGAACCAAAATTATTTTTAGAATTAGGTCAGGTTATAAAAATTGAAGCACCAACAGACCCAACATTACACGACAAGATATATTTGATAAGTTATTTAGATAACAATTTAATAAAATTAATTGATAATCAAGATTTAAGTGAAAAAGTATTGAAAATTAATAATGGCGAACTTACTAATAAGTCAATACGTAAAATAAATATATTAGCATCACAAGAAGAAAAAGGTTATGCCCGTCAAAATGGATATACGCCAGGTAATTGGATTACAATAGAATTTGCTGGAGAGGTTCCTGCTATTTTTAATGGCAAAATAACAGATTTAGAACAAGATATGATAGAATTAACACTATATGAAAGTGAGGAAAAAATTTATATTGATTTTGAAGGGAAGGGAATACCATTGGATTTACCTATAACAGAAATACGTCAGTTTTCACCGCCTTCTACAAAAACCCAAGATGAGGAGGTGGATGAAGTATCAATAGATTTAGAAGATGATGAATTAGATATTATAGACGAAGACGAAGAATTAGAACTTATTATAGATACTGAAGATTTAAAGGAAACCGTTAAAAATTTGTATATTAATTTAGATGAATTGGCTTTAGATGACGAAGATTTGGGTGAAATAGAAGAAATGGAAGTAGTCGATGAAACCCAGAGACGTTTTGGAATTAATAAACAATCGAATGATTTGTTGGATGAATTATTAGCAGATGTTCCAAGTGATAAACGAACTGAAAGAATATTAAATAATATTCATATTTCAATACAACGTTTTAAGGAGTTGCGAAGAAAGTTTTCAAATTTTGATGAATCGGGAAATGCTGAAAGTATTAAAATTAAGGGACACGAATATAAACCATTAGTAGAAAAAATGCGTAAGTTAAATACCCAATTGTATTGGTTGCTTCCAATTGTAAGAAATAAGCATAAAATATATAATTTTGCCGATGGAGAAAATGATGAGGTAGATATTGAAGATGAAAAATTAGGAATGGTATTAAATGAGCAAAATGAAATCATTGATCAATATGTTAATAATAATGTTCCTGGTGAAAGAAATAAGTATAAATATTTACTTCAAAATTTAGATAGTTATTATACTCCTTTTTCACAACCGGCAAGTGAAAGAAACGTTATTACTCAACAAGAAGTATTTAATAACATTGAAGTAGTTATTGATAATTTAGGTAATTTCTATAGTAATTTAATATATGGTTCTGAAGTAAGGGGAAAAGGTGAACCAAGTTATAGTTTAAAAAATCAACGATTTGTAATTGATAGATATAATTTGGGTATGAAAAAATTATCAAATGATGAACCGAAAAATAAAAAAAGTAAAAATTATTTAGAGCAAATAACAAGAAACGACACAGTATCACTTATCGGTTTAATGTCTTTAACTAACCCATTTATTCAATATAGTAGAATTAATCTTCCAAAAACATCTATCTTCATGAAAGCAAATTTACATAGATTTAATTTTATGTATCATAAAATTCTTTTAAATGATTTAGAATTAAAAAATAAAAGGATTAGTGAGGAAGATTTGGAAAATAATAATTTTAAGGTAGATTTTAATACTAATGTATTTAATAATTTTAGATTTCAAGAGACAAAGTTATTAACAGATAGAAATAACGAGGAAGTATATAAGGATTTTCTTCAAAAAGTTATCCCACAGACTCGTATTTTATTTGAAACTGTAAAAAAATATATTAAAAATGATACTTCTTATATTAAAATTATAGAATATCTTGAACCTTTCTTAATCTATGATGAGGATATTACATTTCAACAATATAAAACTATTATTGAATTTATTGAAGAAAAAATATCTATTCATAAAAAGAAATTAATCCAAAAAATTTTGGAATATAAAACATATGCTGGATCTATTGATTCTTATTTTATTCCAAATATCTATGAAAATCTGCTTAAGAAAAAGAATAATGGAAAAGTTGTTTTTGGAGAAACAAAATACAATATAAATGAAATGATTGATAGTAATGATGCTTATAAGACAATGATGAATTATGATTGTTTAAATACATTTAATAATGCTATTGCTCTATCACAACTTTCTCTTATGCAACCTATTGATATTGAATCAAAAATAAAGAGCCTTTTGGATGAAGAAGATGAAGAAGATGATGAATCTAAAAATATTGATCCCTGTGCTCAAACATTTACTCTAGCCAAAAAATATATTGATTATGATGACTTAGAAGCTGATAATGATACAAATATTTTCTTTGATAAAAAATATGATGAAACCCCTTATGATATTGGTCAAGAATGGTTAAAACAAAATGATATCTTAATGGAGGATAATTCGTCGGCTGTTAAATTTTTATCAGAATTTTTACAGGAAAATAATGGTATTAAAAAAGAAAAAGCAGATATAGATGCCGAATCTATGGTATTTGGTAGCAAATTAGTAAAAGATGGACATTATGCTATATTAGAAGATGATAGTGGAGATGTTAAATATTATGTTAGACAAGGAGATAAATGGCGATTAGACAGAGATTTAACCGGTAAAAACATAGATAAAATAAATTTTTGTAATTATAAACCAAGTTGTTTTAAGGTAAAAACAGAATGTAAATCAGTAGATAATGCTAAAGATGTTATCGAAAAGAATTTATTAGAGGAAATATCAAGACGTTTTAGTGAAGAATTAACTGAAAATATCCAAGAATTAAAAAGTAGATTAGAAAAAGAATTTCAATATAGAATAGAAAATTTATCGAATCTTAAATTTTTATTAACCAGTAAGCTTCTTAAAAAAGATACTGAAATGGTACGAATTGCTTCTACTTTGGATGTTGACGATTCTAGGATAAAATCCCCATATGAAGAATTAAGGGATGTTATATTGGTAGAAACAGATTTAGTAATAAAGTATAACAATATTTCAAGATTTGTTGAAAAATATTGCAGAAATAACATTTTAGATGAAAATGAATTCTGGTATTATTGTAGTGAAACAAATGTACCATTATTACCTACATTTTATACTGTATTGGCTGAAGGATTTCGTTTAAGTAATTATAAATACGCATTAGATTTAGTAAAGAAAGAAAGGGGGAAATTATCAGATGACGGTGATAAAATTATTGATGAATATAGTGGATATGTTATTGATATTATTAATTTTGATACAGATGAAGGATATGATAAAACTAGTGGATTTAAGATTAAATCTAGAGATGTAATGACTGTTAGCACATCAGATAAATTAAAAAATGTAGTTGATAAATCTTTCCAAGCAAAAACGGAACAATCTAAAAAAATACAACAAAATGTTTTGGCTCTTAGTAATAAATTAGATGTTGATATGAGTGAACAAATTTATTTTGTAAATAAAATTATGAGTGAATTATTGAATAATACAACTATTATTAAAGATGAAACCAAATATAACAAACGAATGAAAACTTTGAAATCTCAAGGAAAAAAGACAAAGACATATGAAAAATATCACGATGAAAAATATTTATTTATTTTTCTTGGAGCATTTGCTATTACATTACAAACAGCAATTCCTAATATTTCTTCTAATAAAACATATGAAAATTGTATTCGATCTTTTGAAGGATTTCCATTAACCAAAGATAATAATTTATCGTTTTTAGTTTATTTAATTTGTGTTACTCGTTTCTTGGGAAAAGGTTCAAAAAGACCTTGGAAATATTTAAAATTAGGTAGTAAAAAAAATAGAAAAGAAAAAACAAATGATTATGCTATTAAATTAAAGGATTTCATGGTTGATAAGATATTAACACTTTCATATGTAAAAGAAAGATTATTTGAGAAAATTAAATATGATAAAACGAAAAAAAGTGAAAATGTCATTACTAGAGATATTAATGTTTTAAAATGGGATACCTTTTTACCACCATTATATAATTTTCGTGTTAATAGTATTAAAAATATTGGTGTTGAATTTCAAAGACTTCTTAATCAATCGATTATTAATGACGACACTAGAATGCAATTTAATTATATTTCGTCACTTTATGGTAAAATGTCTAGTTATTCATTTGCTATCATAGAAGCTGTACAACGGGTCGTTAATAAAGAATCATTAATACTTGAAACCATGGATGGGATACCCTTTTTAGAAAATGCTTGTTGTAATGATGATGGTATTAATACATTCGAATACTTCTCACGTAAAGAAAGCGTAATAAAAAAACATAATAAAACTTTATTTGATTTGGAAAAAATGTATATTAAATATAAAAATTTACATAAATCTCCAAAATATTCAATTAATAAAAATACTAAAATTATATTTCCTAAGCTAATAAAACAATTTTCACAAGAGACAATATATTTATCATTTATAAAATATTGTAAATTTAATAGTGGTATCGTTTTAAATGATACATTAAAATCTATTTGTTTGGAAAATAATGCTAATTATAAGGAAACTGATAATTTGGAGAGAAAAATAGAAAAAATGAAAATGGAGGGATTAGAGTATAATACTAATTCATTAAATGCTTTGTTAAATTATATTAATAGAGAAAACATTCTTCCATATGATATTAATCCAAGGGTTTTAACTGAAAAATTACGACTAGAAAACTTAATCAAAGAACTAGATAAATCGAATGTCTTTTTATGTGGTGGAAATATAATAGAAAATTTCGAAAAGATATTAGATAGATATGATATTGCTATTAACGGTAAAGACGATGTTATAACAGAAGACTTTTTACAATATATTAAAAGAATAAATTCGAGATTGGCTTCAAATTTAAAAGAAAAAATGATAGAATCTGGTAAAATAAAACCTAAATCTATGATAGATTTTATAGTAACATCATCCAAAAGTAAATTTATTTTAAATTGGGAATTAATGGGCGATGAAATTTATATGAGTAAAGAAGACCATACAGGATTTTATACATTTAGATATTTTAAACAAATGGTTATCAATATTTGTAATGTATTTCCTACTATAATGTTAAATTCTAAAATGAAGGAAAAAATTCGAAAAAGAACTGTTCCCAAACATTGGAAATTAAAATCAACACGTATAAAAGGTCAAATTGAAAATTTGATGAAAGAAGAATATAAAGATTTTTCTCCTTTTTACGACAATACTAAATTAACTCCTGTATTAAATTATGTATACGAAAACAGTAAAGACTTAATTCGATTAATGAATGTAATACCGTTTTATGCTAACATGGATAATGAATTAGGTAGTATTTTTGATGGAAAAATGATAAAACATTTAGGATATTACTTTCTTTTGTGTGCTTTAAGTTTATATATAGGTGCTACTGAGGCTAACTTAAATGTAGAAGAAGAACAAGATATTGATTCTTTTAATACTGTTGTTGAAGATGTAGAAGAATTAGCCGAAATTGAAGGACAGCGTGAAAGTATGTTGAACGAAGTTTGTAAATTACTTAATGTATATATTAAAAATTTCAAAAAATATAAGGATATATTATCTAGAACCAAAGAACATATTACAAAACAAGTATTAAAATCCAAGGAAAAGGAAAAGGCAGGTATAACTAAAAGATTAGGTGATTTAACTATGGAACAACGTGAAGTTGAAACAATTCATAAAAATCAATCATTGGGGGTTTGGAGTGTTGGACAGACAAGAGCAATTTATGAATATGATGACCAACAATTTGATAAAGAATTTATAGCCAGAGAAAAGTTAGACTTGTTAGAAAGATCCGTAGGACAAGACGCTTCAGATCAATTAAGTCATTTAGAAGACCAGGCAATACAGGATAGAATAGATGCTGAATTGAATGATTTAAGTATTATTCCTGAAGAAGATGATGACCAAAGAGAAGATATTGATTATATGTAATTATTGTACTTTTATATAAATTAAAACCTAATATATATATAAGTTAATGTATAGGCAATATATCCGTAGAAATATAACATCAGTATCTATTATTTTATTTGTCGGTTTATTTATTATTATGCAATATTTAGAACCAGCATTTTTATATGAAAAGGATGGATCTTTACGAAAATTTGGTGTAGGAAGCTCTAAAAAAACCGTTATACCTATTTGGTTAGTTACTTTTATTATTGCTATTTTTTCTTATTTAGCTGTTCTATATTATTTGTCTTATCCTAAATTTAGTTATTAATTATTAGTTATAATTATTAAATGTTATAAAAATAAATTAGATATATAATATCAAAATTATGAAAATGATATTATATATATTACTATTTTTCCTCCTATTCATATGTTGTTTCTATTTGTGTTTACTACAATTTGTAAGATAATCTATTAATTAATAACTTAAAATCCCAATGACCATTTCTCCTTTTTCTTTTCCTTTTTAGGATTATTTAATGAATCTTCTACAAATGAATTCAAAGCATCGGCATTTCTATTACACTTAATAGTTTGTATGTAACTATTTGAAGTATTAATTACTAAATTTCCAACTAATCCATACCATAAAATCTCTGATATCATATCTTTTATTACAACAAATTTATATAATTCTGGAAGATGATCTCGGTATTTCGCATTTAATATTGACCGATTACCACCACGTTGCTTTTTTCTACCCCCTTTTAATGCTGCTTTTTCTACTGGAACCGCATTGACTACAGGTATTTCATCTGTTCCTCCTTTTTTACCATCCATTCTTGCTATAAATAAGTCAAAATTTTCTGGTGTTATTTCATTAACTAATGTCGATGGATCATCATATACCATTTGTAATAATTTACTTTGACCATCGTCTTGTTTTAATATTTTAAATAAAGTATTGTTTATTCCAAATAACCATACACAAACATATCCTATTGTATTTGAAAATGGTGCTTTCCAACCAGGCATTATTATTAAAATTAAAAGTAATAATCCAAAAATAAATATATTTGGAATTAATGTGTAATTAATAGCAGGGATTAGTTGTGGAGTCCCACCACATTTATCTTTCGCATTTTGATAATTTATATATAATTGATTACCTATTATTATTGCTAAATAACAAACTGTAATAATTAATCCTAAATATCCACCACTATTTCGTGTTTTATAACCTTTAGCAACAAAGTATTTTATTACAAATGCACCTAGTGTTATTGTCATAAAATATGTAAAACTCGTACTTGGACTTATTTGAGACATTTATAGATAATAGGTATAATATTTTTTGATATTTTAGTTGTATAATTTAAATGGCTTATAGACCCACATTAACTGAACCCGGGGTTAAATATTTTTTAGGAGAAACGTTGAAAAATTGTAAAAAAAATAAAGAAACTTTTAATATCAAGTTATTTAATTTAGCACTGTTTATTGGATTTTTGGTTGGTGTAACAGCATTATTAGTATATAAATATAAAATGAAACCAGGACCTGAAGAAAAGAAAAAAAAAGAAAATCTTAAGCGGGATTATTTTATTAATAAAGTTAGACAGTTACAATCAGATAAAGCTAAAATTTATAATAAATCAATCACAAATTTACCTAATTTTGAAAGTCCCTTTGAATTATTACATAAAAAATTTTATAAAACCTAAATATAAATGAGCGATAGCGATGAAAGTCCCTGGATTACAGAAGAAGATATATCAGAAGATGGTAAAACTATTGATATTGACGCATCTAAAGAAATTAGTAAAGAACAGGATAAAGTATCTACCCCTGATATGAATAAATTAAAAAGTTTGATGATATCTACTCCTAATTCTAGAACTCCTTCTAGAACTCCTTCTAGAACTCCTTCCACATCTAGTTACTCTTTTGAAGAAAAATTATTAGAGTATTATGAATTAAAAGAAGAGTATGACCAAAAATTGAGAGACGCCCATACACAGTGGAATAATTCTAAACCCCCCCTTTCTTTAGAGAAAAAAAAAGAAAAATATCAAAATTTTATGAAAAATAGAAAATGCATTAATTGTAAAAATGGACCTGGAGGAACCATCTTTTCACAGGTTGGTTCTAGTCAAACAAGAAAAATAACAGCTATATGTGGTTGCATTGAAAAATGTAATTTAAATATTGAAATCTATATGGGACAGAGTGCGTATTTGCCCGAATATATTGATTATTATAAAGATGAAGTTCAACAATTAAAAAAAGAATTAACCGAATATAAGTTAGATTTACTCTTTAATTTACGTGACGAAGAAGTTGTCTTAAATGAATTTAGAACTATTAAAGACCAATTAACAGAAAGCTTAGACCAACTCGTTAATTATAAAAAAGCGTTTGATAAACAAAATGAAGAAATTGAACTTGGCGACCAATCTTTAGTATTATTTGATTCTTTAAAACAAAAACCCGAACCTAATGAAGATGGTGAATATATTGTAAATAGAAAGAAATACGTAGATGTTATGGTAAAACATCTCAATAATTTGATAAGTCAATACAAAAAAAATGTAAAAATATATAGAAGTGACCCTAATCTATCCAAATTAAAAGAAAATTTTGAATTTTTAACAAATGAAATACAAACTGTTCAAAATTCTATTAGAAATGAAAAATATCACGTTACTTATTTAGATACTATTGAAAATAATCTTCAAAAAGGCTTTAAAAAACAGAAAATGATGGATACCTTTATTTTTAATCCTTCAAAATATAGTTTGGAAAATAAAATTATTACTTTTGGTAATAAAATTACTCAATTTCAACGCTAAAAAAAATCAAAAGGTATAGTATATGAAATTTATAAGTTTCCCAATATTTTTAGTTAGTTTGGCAATTGGATTATTTATTGTATATATTTCTTTACCTAAAATGAAAATCATATACGTATATCCTACTCCAGATAACGAAGATAAAATAACATACCAAGATAAAGCAGATAATTGTTTCCATTTTAAATCTATAGAAATAGATTGTCCTAAAGATGAAACTAAAATTCGCTCTTATAATATACAATAAATAATATCCAATTATTATATATGAACTTAAAACGACTTATATATAGCGATGTTGGTAGAATTGTTATCAGTATTTTATTGGGATTAGGTTTGGCAACATTATTTAGAAGAGTGTGTAAAGAAAGGGACTGTTTAGTATTTCATGCTCCTGAAATTAATAAAATTAAAAATCAAGTCTTTAGATTTAAAAATAAATGCTATAATTTTGAAGAGGAAATTGAAAAATGTGATAATAATAAAAAAATTGTTCAATTTGCGTAATAATACATAATATACCAATATTAAGTATTATTATATATAATGGCTACAGCAATTTCTTCTTTACCCAATGAAGTTACTAAAAATCAAGTTGTTAGCAGAGTTGAACAAAATACCGAAGCTGCTGTTAATATGAAAATAAAAAACCCACCTACACAACAACCTATAATGGTTCCTAATTCTTCTACTGACTTAAGTCAGGAATCCATACAACAAATTGTAGCTGGATTACAACAGGCACAAGGCGCCACAGGATTACCCAGTCGTGATTTATCTACTAATAATAATCATATTACTCAAGATGAACAAATACAGCCCAATTATATTCCCAAGACCAATAATACAAATTATATTGATAATGATAATGAATTTCAAACGCTCATTGACCAAAGTAAAAATAAAAAAGTAGAACAAGATAGACTTGACGTATTATATGATGAATTACAAACTCCTGTTATCGTTATGATCTTATTTTTCTTTTTTCAATTACCTATTTTTCAAAAAACCCTAGCCAAAAATATTCCTTCTTTGTTTTCCAGAGATGGAAATCCCAGTTTCTCTGGATATTTATTTAAAACTTCCGCGTTTGGTCTCGTTTTTTATGGATTAACTAAATTAACTAAACAAATAAGTGAAATATAATTTATTTATAATAGAATATATTTACTAATTATTGTTTTTTCTTTTTTCTTCGCGTCTTCTTCTTTCTCTTTCTACGTGATTTTCTTTTTCTACCGGATTTTGTTTTTCTTCCTCCCTTCTTTTTTCTAGATTTTCTCTTTTTTCTTTTTCTACGTCTTCTCCTTGATTTTCTTCTTCCTCCTATTATTTGGCCATTAATATTTTGGGGATGCAGATAAATACCTTGTAAAATATTAGCACCTTGGGCAGGATGGAAAACAGATAATAAATTAGTTTCCATAGTTGGTAATGGTAAAATTTGGTGGCCATTTTCATCCAATCCAAGAGAGTTAAGAAGTGGGCCTGGAATACGTGGTGGACCACCCTGGACTGGGTTTGCAACGTACAGGTTTTGTCGTGTCCTCCATATAGACCCGTGCCAGGTAGTAATATAATCATTATATAAATCGTCTGGAGACACTTTCATTTCAACGTCTTCATCATCATCATCCTTAGACATGCCTTGTGGTGTATGAATGTCTCCTGGGCCGCGCGTTACAATTTGCTCACTAAATTGTTCTTTGGTCATGGGCACCGAGTTAGGTGAAGATAATGTTATATATTTTATCAACTTTCGTACTCTTTCATTATAATCATTCGCGTTGCCATCAGTTAAAGCATCTAAAATACTTTGGAGTTTAGCATCCATTATTTCGGCACGAACATTAACACCTTTCCCCTGATTACACCATCTCTGTAGATATAATACTACATCCTTTTGTTGTAGAGACGCATTTACTGCTGGATAACCTATAGTATTAGGTAACCCTAGGTTTCCGCGATTATTGTGTATTTGGGTTAGTTTGTCTTGTATTTCTGTAGCTACGCTCAGTCTGCGGTCTTTATAAATCTCTGCCGGTATATAGCCTCCCTGTCTCAAATTGGCGCGAGAATTAGTTATGTAACCCTGTAACACTGTGATAGGTTCTCCTTGCTGGACCGCTTCTAGCATAGCCTCATTTAATTTAAGTTTTATTCTAGTAGGTATTTCGAAATAGTTCATATTTTGTTTTATAGCATGTTGTACGGCAAGTAGACCACTTACCTTTGCCTCGGCATTATGTATCATAAAGGATGTTCTCAAAAGACCGACAAATGGTGTATTAATATCATCCGCTGCTGTAAAAATGTCCAACAAAGGTAATTCAGGGGTAATCGCTGCTTGATTATTAGGTGACACATCATCCGACAATGTAGTATCAGTAATATAATAACTAGCGTGATTAAGTAAACTCTCAAATAACCCTTGCATTTTTCCAGCAAGCTCAGAGAGGTGGAGTTTTTCCTCTTCTGTCTTATTTTGTTTGTTTAACAAATTTTGAACCATCACATTGACTTCACCAATACTTTTCAGGATATGGATCAACTGTTGAAATTTTGGAACTATAAAACCATCTAAAGAATCGTGACCGCTTCGCGTCATCAGTGTTGTAAACCATTCCCACCACCCTATTTGATTTTTTTCCCAATTAGCAATATTTTCAATTGTTGCTATATTTTGTTCCGCTTGATTAACATCGTTTATATTGATATTTAATGTAGAAATATTATTGTTGAAGAAATTTTGTAGACCAGATATCGCCCGTGCACGCGCCGAAGATATCGCATTTTGTTGTGCTGCTGAAAGAGGCATATTATATATATATATATAGATAGAAAACATTATTAGTTATATTTTAATAATAGACACATCTAATTGATTAGCAAATACTTTTACAAGTTCATCATTTTTATAATCTTCTAAATATTTAATTTCTTTTATTCCTGCTGCTAATAAAAGACGCGCGCAAATAATACAAGGATAATGTGTTACATATGCGGTTGATTCGGCACAACTAACACCACGTTTAGCACAATCACATAATGCATTTTGCTCAGCGTGAACTGTTGCTTGTTCGTGATTATTTCTTACAACTGATGTGTGAGGGCATCCCGGCAAAAATCCATTATATCCTTGACTCACGATCCTGTTATCATTTACCAACAAACATCCTACGTGTAACCTGTCACAAGATGAACGTTCTGCGGTAACTTTTACAATCTTAGCAAAATACTCGTCCCAAGATAATCTCCCACTCATTGTAAGTATAATAACCGAAATAATTTTAAATACTTTTTATAATAAGATGGATAACAACCATATAAAGAATTTAGTAGTTAATCTACCTGAAAAAAAGAATTTGGGTACAATTGATTTAGTTTTAGAATCAGGAGCAGCAAATGGTAGTTATCAAATAGGGTGTTTATTATATTTAAAGGAATTAGAAAAACAAAAAAAAATAAAAATAGACAGAATATCAGGTTCAAGTATTGGTGCTATTAGTGGGTTTTATTATTTTACAAATACATTAGAAAAGTTTCAATCTGATTATGTATTATTAACCGAATGTTTCAAAAAAAATTTGAATGTTAGTGTTTTGAAAGAAATATTGGAGAGAAAAATGAAAAATATCTCAGAAGAAGATATAAAAGAATTAAATGGTAAACTTTTTATTGTATATCATGAATCGCAACAAAAAACACAAGTATTACGAAAAAAATACAAAAATAAAGAAGATCTGTTAAATTGTCTTTTGAAAACGTCACATTTGCCCTTTTTAGTAACACAAAATAGCTTATGTTATGAAGAAAAAAACAAGTTTTATATTGACGGAGGTATTCCCCATATATTTGAAAATAGAGAAGATTATGATAAGAAAATACTTTATATATCAATACTTGGATATAATAATTTAAAAGGTATGTTCTCTGTTAAAAGAGAGAAAAATAATTATGGTCGATTATTAACAGGTGCTTTAGACATGCATAATTTTATGCTACATAATACAAGTAAGTTTTGTAGTTATGTAAATGAATGGAAAATGAAGGACTATGCTTTTTTGCGTTTAAAACAATTTATAGTTAAAATATGCGTTCTTTTGGTTATTTATGTACATTTAATAGTCTCTTTTATATATCCTTTTATTGAAAACACGACAATTTATAATCATTTAAGTCCATTAATTTATAATTTTTATAGAGATTGCTTATTATTTTATTGTTTATAATTATATATATGGGAATATTTCACAATCTTATAAAATATAACGTATCTAATGATGCGATGGAATCCATTATAAAAGCACTTTTACTTTTAGTATTAAGTATATCAGGTAATTTTTTAGCAGAGACGTTAGGTTGTCAAAGCCAAACTCTATTAGATAATATGCTTGCTAAACACTTATTAATTTTATTTATGATTTATTTTACTATTGATTTCACCGATAAAGAACACGTTAATCCATTTATAAATCTTGCCAAGGCATTTGCTGTTTGGATAATTTTTCATTTTTTTACACATATGGATATTATACCAACGGTTATTTCAATATGTTTAGTAATGGTGCTTTTCTTTATTTCAAATTACAGACATTATTTATCGAAAATTAAGAGTGGAAATAAGAAACTTGATAATAATCTTAAAATAATTCAAGAAATTATTGCTATAGGTTCATTATGTCTTATACTAGTAAGTAGTTGTATCTATTATTTAGAAAAGAAGACAGAATATAACAAGCATTTTAGTGTATGGAAGTTTATTTTTGGTGTTAAAAAGTGTAAACATAGTACGCCTAGTAAAGCAAAATTTTTTAATATGAAAAGAAAATAGAAAGTTTCATTTAAAAATATTTGGAGAGAAAAATGTAGAATATCTTGATAAACAAAAACATAATTAATTTATTTTTTACTGAAAATTAATAAAAAATAAAACAAACAACTAATATTTCAAGAGTTAATAATATATTTCTCTCCAAATTATTTCCATGAAACCTTTTTAGACCTCTTCCTTCTTCTTTTACGGGTCTTACGACCTCCAAATCCCAATCTACTTAATATCCCCCTCTTCTTCTTTTTTTTTCTTGTTTTAGATTTTGTTTTACGTTTTTTCTTTTTATTTTTATTTTTTGGTTTATTTTTTTTATCGTGTTCTCTTGGCAAATAGCGCAAAAAATACCAATCATAATCCTTTGATTTTTTTTTATTTTTAAGTTCTTTATATTTTTTTGATTTTTCTTCACGCATTTCTTCCATGGTTTCTTGTTTTCCATAACAATTCATACTGAAACGTTGTAATAAACCCTTCTGTTTTAATCTATTTTTTTCTTGAACTTTAAATAAAAATTGACTCATACATAAAATACGATTAGGGTCATAATATGGTCTATTTACATATATAAAAGCCAAATAGAAACTTAACATAGTATCAAGTGTTGCTACTCGCATTTTAGATGAACCTATATTAATTATATTATAACTATGACAAGCTATAGGTTTATAAATAAATACAACAGTTTCAGGACCGATACTAACTTCATAATGTGGTGCTATAATTTCACCAATTCCTGATTTTTTTGTTATTTTAATTTTTTGAATACCTATTTCTTCCAATCTTTCTTGTATCATACGTGAAGTGGTTTCGGGGTCTTCACTTAATACGTCAAAATCAGGAACTTTAGGTATATCTCTATTTCTAAATTTTTTTAAATCTTTCAAATACATTCTATTAGCGTAAGCTCCAAAAAATACACACCCGCTACTAATTAAGGTATTTCTTACAGTAAGAAATACTCGTTCTTCAATATTTTCTAAAAATTCTTCTTCTTCACTAAAGTTATCAGGAACTCTATCTTTTTTACCACCTTTCATAAGAACTTTTTTAGTCCCATATTGAAATAGACGTTGAATATCAACTAAATTACAAGATTTACCTTTTAATGGATAATGTTTATTTAATAATGTAAGACGCTTTAACACTTTTTCCCATCTACTAACATCGCCGTCTGGTCTACTTAATTCTAAATACATAGCCATACGTAAATAATTAGGAGGAGAATAATAAATTCCATTAACTTTAATGGAAGATTTCAATATATTTTTGTAAAGTTCAGGAACTAAATATGTAATATCAGCGATGGGTAAAAAATTAACAAACACTTTAAACGTTCCGGCATGCATTCCAGATTTAGCTTCAACTTCTGTATATCCCAATTTGTAATAAATATCGGCTAATTTTTTAGCATCATTTAATGGGTCAGGAGAAAAAAAATCATAGTCAGGAAGTTCGCTAGATTTATCATAAAACTGATCTTCCAAAGGCAATATATTATTAATGGCGGTTCCTCCGTAACAAATACGTTTTGTTTTTTTTAAAAAATCTTCTACAATTTGTATTATATCCTGTATCTCAGGGTTATTAATTTTTTTCCGCCCAGATTTTAAACCAATTTTATCTACCGCACTTCTTAAAATTGCTAATTCACATTCTTCAAAAGACATTTTTCTATCACAAGACATTACTTAATATATATTGCTAAAAAAAATATATATTAATATTTAACCTAAAGGTTTGTAAGCACCTCCAAGAAATGATAATTGCTTGGGAGCAAGAGTTAATCGTTTATCTTGTTTTTCAGCATCAGGTAAAATAGTTTCAAAATATCTTAAGTGGTCCGGTTTTAATCTGAAAGCGGAACCGGATGAGGCAAAGAAGTTGTTATAATATATAAAATTAGCATCAACAACAGAATAATTCATCATTACCCATTGACATCCAAATTTATGATGTATAGGAGCAGGAGGATTTTGTGAAATTTTTGAAAAATCAGGCATAGTAATGGATAAAAACTTCTTGTTTTCGTCAATAAGTGATTTTGAATCGTATGTTTGTACTATATCAATGTTTTTATGCGTTTTAGCAAAAGGCATACCAGCACCGTCTTTACCTTTTCCTGAAATATTTACAAATTCATGGAATGGTGTATCCCTAAAATTAAAATTCGGGTCACTACAAAAAATAATTACTTTTTGTTTTAAATCTAATAATGGTATATTTCCAATAACATCTCTACCAGAAATGTTATTTTTTCCTTCATAATTATATTTACTAGATAAAAATTTTCCAGAAAAGGTCTCACGCATGATATTAGCCATAGAATTATAAATATTTCCATTATTAGTTTTAATTCTAAAACTTAAAACTAAAGGGTCATCAGGATTTGGTGCTCCTCCAGCTCCACCGGAAAATGCTCTCATTCTAACCTGCTGCATTACCTTTTTTAAAGATAAACTATTATAAGTCCCTTTTAAACAAAATTTACCATTTGTTGTTGCTTCTGGACCTGCCGCAACAACAGGGTCACCGTCTATAGAATATATTTCAAAGTCTAATAAACGAGCACCACGACCAATGACTTTTTGTAAAGGGGCCATATCTACAAAATCTTTTTCACTATTTCCCCCACAACAACTATTGTAACTACTTGCCATATAATAATCTCTCAATAAGTGTTTATGTGAAGCATTAGCACTATTTATATTAGATATTTTTGACCCTGTTATGGAATCGAAATTAGAAATCATATTTAAATTATTAGTATTTAATAAACTAAGTTTATTTCTAATATACCAAAATATTAACCATACAATAAAAACAATAACTAATATTAAATACATCAAAAGCCATTTATTTTTATCTTTAAGCATATTTTTAAAATTTTGAGTAGCCGTTTCTATTCCATTCATTGCTTTGTCTGTTATATCCGTATTCATTTTATATATATATAGAAAATACAATAAATAATTATACAATGCTAAAATAAATGATTTATATCTACTAAAATTTAAAATAATTATATTATAATATTTTAAATATGACCGGTGGTTTAATGAATTTAATTGCATATGGTAATGAAAATTTGTTATTCAATGGTAATCCAAAAAAAACATTTTTTAAAGCAACATATCAAAAATATACTAATTTTGGATTACAAAGATTTAGAATAGATTATGATGGAACAAAAAATTTGAAATTAAATACAAATACAATATTAAATTTCAAGGTAAATAGACCAGCTGACTTATTGTACGATACGTATTTAGTTCTCAATTTACCTACCATTTATAGTCCAATATATCATTATGAAACAGAAGAAGGTGTTGTAAATAAAAATGGACACGAATATGCCCCTTATGAATTTAAATGGATAGAAGAATTAGGAACAAATATGATTGAAGAAATTGAAATTTTTAGTAGCGGAACAACTCTTGCAAAATATAGCGGTGAATATTTAAATTGTATGAAAGAACGTGATTTTTCTAGTGAAAAAAAAGATTTGTGGAATAGAATGACTGGGAATATACCAGAATTACATTCACCAGATAACGCTAATGGTAATATAAATAGTTATCCCAATACATTATTTACAGAAAATGGATTAAGTCCTGAACCATCAATAAGAGGTAGACAATTATATATACCAATAGATGCTTTCTTTTGCAATAGTAGCAAAATGGCTCTACCATTAGTAGCATTACAATATCAAGAGATTTCTATTAAAATAGAACTAAAACCTCTTATTGATTTATACACCATTAATAACGTTAATGAAATACCTGAACAAGTATCTGGATTAAGTTATAGAATGAAACCGAATAAAAATGTGTTAGAACATCAATTATGGAGATTTTTACAAGCACCATACGACTTAAAGGCAGATACATCGAAATACAATAAAAATATTACGGAGTGGAATGTTGATGTTCATTTAATGGGAACTTATGTATTTTTAGGACAAGACGAAAGAAGGGTTTTTGCTTCTAAAGAACATAAAATATTGTATAAACAAATTTATACTTATGATTTTTTCGATGTAGCAGGAAGTAAAATAGTAGAAATTGAAAGTAAAGATATGGTAAGCAATTATATGTGGAGATTTCGTAGAAGTGATGCTTACTTGCGAAATGACTGGTCTAATTATACAAACTGGCCGTATAAAGATATAATACCACAATCTATAACACCTATTAATAATAACGAATTGCCTAATCCAGCATATCACCAATTTACAGGAAATATAGGGTCAACTTATATTGACCAAAATGGTAATAATGTTTCTGAAGAGTATCCTGTTAATTTAAAAAATATTTTACTAGAGTTAGGAATTACGATGGACGGTATTTATAGAGAAAAATTATTAGATGCAGGTGTGTATCAATATATTGAAAAATATATGAGAACAACTGGTGGATCTAAAGATGGTCTTTATTCTTATAATTTTTGTTTAGATAGTAACAGAAGAGTATATCAACCTTCTGGTGCTATGAATGTTAACAAATTCAAAAAAGTTTATTTTGAGTTTAATACTATAGAAGTACCCATAGATTCAAGTGGAAACAACGTTGAATATATATGCGATTTAAATGGTAATGCTATAGGCTTTAGAAAAACAAGTGCTATATTAAATCAATATAATTTCGATTTGCGTATTTTTGAAGAACGATATAACGTTATTATTATTCAAGGTGGTCGAATAGGATTATTAAACGCTAGATAATTTATTATTAATATATAAAGGATGATTTTATTTACACCTTTATTTAAATTTAGAGGAACTACTATGTGGAAAGCATGGGTCATTAATTCTATTATTATTGGTATTATATCCGGATTTACAGTAGAAATTAGAGATTATATGAACGAACATGATTATACTGTATTTTTACCAGATTTTCCACATAAATTGTTTGCTACTATTTTAATCTCTTCTTTAGCGGGATTTATTACATTTTTTTTATCAAGGATTATATTTGGAACGGGTGAAGGAATGATGGAACCAATCAAAATGCATCCTACATTATTTTAAAAGTAACATAATATCCCAAGCATAATTAGCAATATGTTCAACAATCTCAATAGGTAGTTTTTTATTATACATTTTCATTATTTCTTTTTTATATAAATAATCCCTGGAATTTGAGGATAATATTTTAGCATATTTTACAATATCTCTTCTTACACCATAAAGTAGGTTTTCACGTCTATAGTTAAATATTGGACGAAAAACATCACTAATATTATAACCAATACAAATATATGTTTTATTTATCCAAAAACCTATATTTTTATTAACCAACGGATGATTCGAATGAACCCATTTATTAGTATCAGGATAACAATTATATATATCCATTATCAAAACTGGCTTGGTTATCCAATAATTATTTTTTTTAATAACATATGACCTATACTGAGACACATTTAATTTGTTAGTTTTAACTTTGTAATAATTCGACATTGTTATAATAATAAAAATTTATTTAAGGATCTTATTTATCAATTTTCCAATCCCCACCGACCCATCATTTGAACTTTATACTTGTTCTTGGGTTCTGTATACCAGCGTTTTTTACTTTTATCCCATTTTGCCCCCATTTTTTTTGCCTCATCTTTTTCATCATATGGAACATTTAAATATATTTTATTTTTGATACGTTGATATGGACAACTTTCCACTCCTATCGCAATATTGGCTAATCTATCTGCGTGATCATTTCCTATAGAATGTTCATCTTCCAAACCTGTGTGTGCTTTTATATGTGTAAATTGTATATTTTTGTATTTTTTTACAAAATTATATGCTACTTCAACTATTTCCCTATTTGGGATATCTTTTCCTTTTTGAACCCATCCCTTTTTACTCATTTTTTCACCATAACTTGTACAACATCTAATAGAGTAAGATGAATCGCTATAAATCATTATAGGTCTTCCTTCTTCAATATCTTCACGTAAAATAGTTAATGCTTTTATAATAGCCAATAACTCGGCTCGATTATTAGTTTGTGACCCAGTAAATGCTTCACTTGTATTTCTTTTATCACCATCTCCAAACCAAATACCAAAACCTGCTCTAGCATCTGGCTTACCATTATTTGAACACGCACCATCTGTGTAAACATTAATAGTTTCTAAATTTTCCTGTGGCTTAGGATTTTTTCTTATTACAAAATTATCCATCGTTATAAATAAATTTGTAATTATCATTCTATATCAATTTTATTGACTAAATAATTCCCAAATAGAATCATATGGTTTAGGTTTTTTTCTAGGATCAACTGGTCTATATTTATTTGTATAAGCACTTTGATTATTTACTTTTTTATTATATAATTTACTTGAACCACCTAATCGATTATCTGAATTTCTTTCTTTATTTAATTTTCCTGAAGAATTATAGTATTCATTTGATCCCATTAATCCTTTAACTATTTTTTCAGTTCGTTCATCCTTAGAATCATTACCTACTATATGTAATGTATTTTGTAAATTATATTCATCTTTATTTGAATTTAAAGTATTAGGTAATTTACCTGTATTTAATACATCATTTATAATATCTATTAATTCTTTTTTACCCGAAACACTAGATATTTCATCTAATTGATATTTATTAACAACTTTTCCAATACTAGTATAATCCCTTTCACTAATATGCGGTAAAGTAAAATTCCTAGCCATAGATAATTCCTTCATAAATTCAAAGCCTATATTTTTATAATTTATATTAGGATTATTTGGTTCTTTATTGAAATTTTTACCGACTAATAAATTATTAACCGTATTGTTATTAAATAATCCTGCCCTTGTTCTAGCATAACCGTGAATATTCTTTGGTAACAACACTGATCCACAATCTTTACACATAGAATCATTTATTGATCCTTCTCCTATCCACGGACAATTTCTATACGCCTTACCACCTATTATTTCATTAGAACATTTTTCATTATCATATTGGGGTGCTTTACATCCATTTGGACAATTTCCTGTAGGAGTGGAAATTAAATTTCCATTAGCCATTTGATAATGGGCATTTTTACCACTAATTTGATTTACAGCTTGTTGATAAACAGGTGTTTGATACATCTGATCATTTTGACTTTGAACTTCTGGAATAGATGTATTTTGTTGTAAATTATCTGTAGAGCCATTTGAAGCACTATTTAAAGATGTTTCGGAAGGGGGCATAGGTTGAGTAACATCAGGGCTTTCTTGAGAAACCATACCAGTAGGATCTGGAGAATACGATTCTATATCACATCCCCGTTTCATATAATTAGCACAACCAACATTAGATTCTTCATATCCATTCGTTGTTGTTTTTTCTCCATTTTCTGATATCGTCCAATTGTTCATAATTACATTGGGATATTTTTTCTGGCAACTTATTTTATCATTGCATCCAGTAAATTTATTACACACAACTACACCTTTATCATCTTTTACAAATCCATTAACACAACTGCTAGATTCAGTAGAAGAACTACTATCCTGAGAAGAAGAACTAGATTCAGCAGAAGAACTACTAGATTCAGCAGAAGAACTACTAGATTCAGCAGAAGAATTACTATCCTGAGAAGAAGAACTATTAGTTTCATCAGGTGTAGGTTGCTCTTCTGTTTCAGGATTATCCATTCCTTCCGCAAATGGTTTATTTGTACTAATCTTATTCATTACATCAGTATAAAAGAAAAACAATGTAAAAATTATTGATATTAATAAAAACATGTGAAATAACATATATAATTTATAAATATATTATTTTACTAAATACTTATTAGTTTAAACCCCAAATTGAATCATAACATTTTATCTTCCCACGGCACTGGCGAAAGCTACCAGGTTCTTCATGAGTATCGCTTTTTTTTAATAAAGAATTACTATTTTCACCAAACATACCAGTTGTGCGAGTTTTATTATTTAATTGATCAGGCATTCCACTATTATCATATTGCGACATATCTAAACTACTATCTGTTAATAATTCTAAAACAAATACATTTAATTTACTATATAATGCCTTAACTTGGTCTTTCTCCCGTGGATCTTTTTCTCTAATTTTAATATTTTTGACTATTCTACCCAATTCAATATAATCTTGATTTTCAATATTTGGTAATGCAAAGTTTCTAATAGTTGCGGTATTTACCATAAAATTTTTACCAACTCTTAAATTAAAAGACTGTTCTTCATTATTTTTATTGATATTACTTGGTATTAAATCTTTTTTTTCCAATACTTGTTTCATAATGTTTTCATCAAATAAGGAATGACTAGATACACTTGCAGCAGCTGATTGAGAATTGTTATTAGAATAAGAAAAAGTATTCCCCGAAGGATGTAATCCAGGTGCTTTTTGGATTCCAGGTACATCAATTCTATCCCCAACCCAAGAATTAGGGTCATTTGGGTAGAAATTATTATTACCACCAGCAGGATGTCCCTTATTGGGGTCACAATCTTGTCCCGGGGGACAATATCCACCTGGTCTTTGACCAGGCATATCTGGTGGTGCGTCCGGGTTAAATAATACAGTCCCACAACTATTGCAATCTTTATCATAAGCACAATTTACAGTGTCTCCTCTTTTAAATGTAGGATTAGGACATCCATAATAACATTCTCTCTTTTCAACGCCATCTTTTTGAATTACTTTACAGTTTCCATTTGGTCCAGTAGGTGCGATACATCCTGTCTTGCAATTTTGAGGAACATTAGAAGCCATAGGAGGAACTGCTGTTCCAGCCCTTGAACTTACTTCATTATTCATAGCTGTTTCTGCTGAACCGGCGCCCATTAGGTCAGTTTGTGTAGGAGTTACTGGTTCTAATATTATATCTTCTACTTTATAATCTCCGCCTTTATTCGCAGAGTTCCAAATCTCAATAGTGAGTTCATTAATAGAGTTACACTCCTTAGTATGGCGGTTTTCAATAAATTTTCCATTTGAATCGACCGACGCCATCTTGAACCAACCTCCATCAAACCCACCGAAAACATATATATTTTTGCTTACTTTAAAAGGTATTTGGTTTTCCCATTTCTTTCCTTCGTTTGAAATGAAGGTCCCTTTCTGTGGAACTTTGTCTTCGTTATTATCCATGCCTTCTATAAAACTCCCTGTATTAGACCAATTACGTGTATCAACATAAATATTATATAATATAAATAACAATATTCCTACTATCAATAATATATTAATTATAGCTAACATTATATATAATTAAAAGATATATTTTATTTTACTAAATGTGTGTTCAACTGCTGTGACACAACAACAAAGGTAACACATTTACTCATATGTTTGATTTTATGGGCATTTATATAAGCACAAGTAGATCTAATTCCACCTAAATAATCCAATACTGTTTTTTCCAACGGACCTTTATATTTAATCTTAATACATCGCCCTTCACTTGACCTATAATTTGCCATTTTACCATAATGTTTTTCCATTGCGTGTTGAGAACTCATTCCATAAAATAATTTATATTTAATACCATTTTCTTCTACTATTTCTCCTGGATTTTCATCATGTCCCGCAAAAACTCCACCACACATAACAAAATCTGCTCCTCCTCCAAAGGCCTTAGACATGTCACCGGGGCAAGTAATTCCACCATCTCCTATAATAAAACCACCTAATCCATGAGCAGCATCAGCACATTCTATAATAGCACTTAACTGTGGAACTCCAACTCCTGTTTTTAATCTAGTTAGACAAGCGGAACCTGGACCAATTCCTACTTTAACGACATCTACTTTACCATTAATAATAAGTTCTTCGACCATTTCTCTAGTGGCTACATTTCCGGCAACTATAATTTTATCTGGAAATGATGCTCTTACTTTTTGGCAAAAATATACCACTTGTTCCATATATCCATTAGCAACATCAATACAAATCCATTTAGCATTTGTAAATTGTATTACATCATTTAAATTACTAAAGCTACTTTCATTTATTCCACAAGAAATCATAAAATAGTTAGGATCTAGAGGCGATAACGTAAATCTATTTTTATAATCATTTAAATTGTAAAACTTATTAAAACAAGTAATCATTTTATGCTTGACCAATTCGTCATAAACTTCAAAAGTTCCGGTAGTATCCATATTTGCTGCTATAATAGGAACACCCTCCCAAGATAAAGTACTGTGTGGAAATGATATTTTTCTTAATAAATCAACCTGGCTACGGGAAGAAATAGTTGTTCTTTTAGGACGTATTAAAACACTTTGAAAATCCAATTGAGGGGTAGTAATAATTTTCATTATAATAGATAATTTAAGGGAACTTTTAAGTATATTTTTAATATTTAATGATATATATATAAAATATGGTAAAAAGTGAAACTCAAAGTGGATTTAGTTTGCAACCTGATTTATTTAATAAAATGTATGATGATAGTAAATATGAGATAAAAAAAAGAAATAAAGAAAATGAAGAAAAGAAAAAAATAGAAGAAAACAAACAAAGACAAGAAAAGGAAGAAGCAAAAAAAAAAGAAGAAGAAGAGAAAGAGAAAAAAAAACCTAAACCTATGAAACGTGGAACAAAAATAGCTTACACTATATTTTTTAGTGTATTAACTATAATTTGTATACCAATTAGTATATATTTTTCATCAAGTCTTTTAAATAAATTAAAAAAAGCATTCGGTCCGCGAGCCGATTTAAAGTTAAAACTACCAAGTGAACCAGGTAGTATACCTTATACGAAACTTACTAGAGAGCAATTTATTAAACAAGAAAATCAGAGAGAACAAAAATTTTCTAAATCGGTAGCAGATTCTCAACAGAAAGGTGCTGGAAGACAAAGAGGACAAAGACAAAGGGGAGGAAGTAGAAAATATCAAAGAGGGGGGCGACCAGTTGACGAAGCAGGGCCACCGTCTTCAGCACCAGAAGCAGGATTTACAAATACTAGTTTACCAGGTTTTCCCCACTCTGCTGCTAAGAACGATAATCCATTAATACAGGGGTTCGGTAATTATTTTATTACATATTTTTCATTTGTAAGATGGGTAGGTGTTAAATTCGCAAGTATAATGAATGATGTTTGGTTCAAAGACTTAGAAATAAGTAAAGGAGCAGGTTCTCTTTCTGTTGATAAATTCTGGGACTTTTTAACTATTACACATATATTACCGTTATTAGTATTATTAACAATACCTTTAACCTTTATATCTAGTACTATAGGATTAATTTGGGCTTCTATAAATAACCAATTTATTTTAATGCCTTTTTTCTTAATATGTTCGTGTTTATCAATATTTCTAGGTGGGAATTGGCCATCACATCTTTGTTTATTTTACAAAGATGTTTATTTACTTTCTTCAGATTATACTTCAACATTAGAAACATTTAAAATATATTTAAAAAGATATAAATTTTGGTGGTTATTATTATTATTTTTGTCGTGGGGAATAAGTATATGGGGATTTATGGGAGGAGGTTTTTCTTCATCATCACAAAAAATAACACGTGAATATGATTATATTGCTTGGTTAGTAGGTGGTTTTGGTGTTGAAATATTTGCTTTGATAATAGGTATTATAGGATTTGGAGATATGTTCTCATCGGCTGTGTAATTAATTGTTTTATATTTATATATATATACGAAATATATATAAATGTATCTGTTGTCTATTAATAATATTAATATGGGGAAAAAACAACGTAAAAAGAAAAAAGTTAGTCCGAATGGAAAGCCATTTGTAAGTATATGTACGCCAACATATAATAGGAGAAAATTTATACCACAATTAATAGAATGTTACAAACAACAGAATTATCCAAAAGAATTAATGGAATGGATTGTAGTGGATGATGGGGATGATAGTGTGGAAGATTTATTCAAGGATATTCAAAGTGTTAAGTATTTTAGAATAAATGAAAAAATGAAACTAGGGAGAAAAAGAAATTTTATGCATGAAAAAACAAAAGGAGAAATTATTGTATATATGGATGATGACGATTATTATCCTCCAGATAGAGTTAATCATGCTGTAAATAGATTAAGATCTCAGCCCAAAGCTTTAGCCGCTGGTAGCAGTATTGTTTATATATATTTTAATGATTTAGATAAAATCTATCAATTTGGTCCATATGGACCACAACACGCAACCGCTGGAACTTTTGCCTTTAAACGTGAATTGTTAAACCAAACAAGCTACGACGATGAAGCAGAATTAGCAGAAGAAAAACATTTTTTAAAAAATTATACAGTTCCACTAATACAATTAAATCCTATAAAGGCAATATTAGTATTTGCTCACCAGTATAATACGTTTGATAAGAGACTATTGCTTAAAAATCCCAATCCAAATTTTGTACGTGAAACAAAACTAAAGTGTAAATTATTTATAAGAGATAAAAAATTATTGGAATTTTACAAAAAAATTTAATCTTTTTATTATTTATAATGCTTGGTTGGCTAAAAATTTTAAGAAAAAAATTTACTAAACTAAATCCAATGGTTCAAATAGCTTTGGGATTAATAATTGTTGTGGGTGTTAGATATTTGATACAGCTTTTACAGTATCAATATTATTCTTCTTCTTTAGAAAATTTTTCTAATCCCAAAAAACTTGTTTATTTTCATATGAATGGTTGTGGTCATTGTAAAAAATTTACACCTGAATGGGATAAGTTTGCCTCAAGTTATGATGGTCCATTGGAAATAAAAAAAGTCGAACGCAATGAAGCGGGAGATGATCTAGAAAAATATAAAATACAAGGTTTTCCTAGTATTTTACTAATTGATGGACAAGATAATACAAAAGAGTTTGACGGTGATAGAACTAGTTCAGGTCTTGAAAAATTTGTAAGTGGTTATTAAATTAATATATTTAAAAATCTGTAAATTCTATTTATATCTAATTTACTGATTTCGTAATTTTCATTATCAAATAATTCTATAATTTCTTCAATAGTATATTTATTTTTTAGGTCAATCCAAAGAGAAAACATGTCTTTGATATCCATATTAAGTTGTTTACAAAGATTTTGTATAAATATACTATTATTATATTCAGTAGAATATTTTGTTAGTACCTTTGTAAATCTTACATTTGGTGGATTAAATATGATATTTTTCTCTCCATATTCTTTTTGATAAAGATGATTATTATAAAATGTTTTAATTAATGAACTCATTTCATTAAATATCCATATTTGTTTTTGAAATGTAATTCTATCTATATAATCTGAAAAGCAAACGTTATTTAATATTTTATTATAAAATGGTATCGCATTTTCCTTGGGAATATGTTCTAAAACATCAATAATATTTTCGTGATATAATAACCCAACACTTGTTCTGTCTGTTTCATTCATTAATTCATTATGCTGGTCCAAATTATAATTATTATTTAAGAGTTTTTTAATTATATTTTTAACATCCTCATTATAATTTTTTTGTTGAAACATATTTTGAACTAGTTGATTTTTTAATATACTTTCTTGATTTTTATAAATATCATATGTTGATTTTAATTTTCTTAAATCACCATCTATGTATAAAACCATTTTTTCTTTCAATTCATTTTCTAATTTTGGCATAAGCATTCCTATAATTTTATTAACTTCGTTATTAGTAGGTAATTCTAATTTAATGGATACACAAATTTTAATCATTTCCTTAATTTTTTTATCTATATGACAACTACCTATACAAACTATTGGGGTCATAGTCGTTTCTTCCTTTTTTTGTTTTTTGGTTTTTTTTGGTCTTATTAATTTGATCAAAGTATTAATACCACCTTTATCTCCACTATTCATACCATCTATTTCATCCATCATGATAACTAATTTTTTTGTTTTTTTTTGAAAAAGACTTAATACATTTTTATCACTCATATTATGCTTAGTAATTTTTTCCACAATAGATTTATTTCTTACATCCCCAGCATCATATTTTATAATATCATAGCTCATATTTTTTAATATTTTTTGAACAAATAAGGTTTTTCCGCATCCAGGGGGTCCGTATAAGTAAATTCCACGTTTTACAAGTTGATTTTTTTTATTTTTTTCAAAATGTTCTAATGCATCTCTAAATACTTTCTCCGATTCTTGTCTATTTAATAAAAAATTCATATCTAATTGTTCCATTTATTTAACTTTACCCTTATTTTTTTATATCCTAATCCGTGACTTTTCATAATTTTATTTAACACTATTTTGCATTTTTGCGAATCAAAAGTATAATTTATTAAATAATTAACAAGTTCTAATTTTCTTGGGTATATTTGACTTTTATAGATTATTTTTTTTTCTTTCAAAAAATAAGATAAACTATTCGTTAAATATTGATTAAATATGAAATAGTAATCATTACGCAATATCCATCTCCAATAACTTGATTCCAATTTATTGGTATAAGTTTCATTATAATACTGTTTCCAGTAATACTTATTAGATAATGATAAATCTTTATGTGATATATAAGAAAATATTATTTTTTCTAAATCTTCAGGTAGATTGTATATTTCCATTTGATATAAATTTTTATTATATTATATCAAATTAACATAATCTTGGACTAGCATTTGATATTCCATCCCATTCAATGCCATAATCTTTTGCCCATTTACATCTCTCTACTGAAGTTTTTTTTGAAAAGTCAATGGGTTTTGTTAATCCATTCCCTAAATTATTAACATTTTGGCACTCTCCAGTATTAAGTACCTGCCAATAATCTGGACAAGCTGATAGTTCAGGTGGATATGCTTGATTATTTTTAGCATTATTCATCATGCTTGCTATAAATAATAAAAGTAATACAAATAATACAATAGCAATAGTTAAAACATTACGTTGAAAACTCATATATATATAAATTTAAAATATAATATTTTTTTGTTTATGTAATATAAATGGATTACCAAAATGGAAGAGTCAATATATTAAATAATAACCCAAATAGTGTATTTAATTTATATGATAAAATTCCTATTGAACAAAATATTACTTCTTATAGAAATGCTCTTACTGGGAATTTAGAAGATAATTTGTTGTCTAAAGTATTTTTTTCAAAAGGAAACATTATTATTATACAACGAAGCATTATTCAAGGTGTTTATAATAATTCAAATGGACGATATCAAATAGGATATCAAGATGAAGATACTATTAAAATTATTATGAGAAGTATTTATTTACAACATTCAGCTAATAATAATATAAATATAACCGCTCAAGTTGAGGCTTTAAATAAAATTGTTTGTAATTATTGTATTCCTCAAATTTGTAGCGAAGCACAAGGTTATATTAATTATAAAAATGATGTTAGTAACTTAGCCGTTCCTATACGACGACCTGTATCAACATACAGTAATAACGTTTTAGAATTAAAAAAATTTTTTTAAATATAATTATTAATTATTACTTATTATATTTATTTTTTACCTTTCTTACCTTTCTTCTTACCATTTTTAATCTTTGCTCCTAATCCAAACTGACGAACCTTTCTATCATTTTTATATTTAGCCAATGCTTTTTCTAAATCATTTAATTCTCTCAACCACATTTGTTCGATTGTTGTCTTTTTCAACGTGTCTAACTCTTTTCTTTTGTTTTCAAGTTCTTCCATAAGTTTAGTATAATTTTCTTCTTCCACCATGGAAAGTCTCATTTCTCTCAAATATTTATATTCTTCATCTCCATCCAAAACATCATATCCTGTGTCTTTTAATAATTGAATAACAACCGCTTTCTTTTTCTTTCGCAGGTCGATAACATCATCACATTGTTCCTTAATAAATCTTGCTCTATTACTAATTAATACCAACTCACGTTCTAATTTCTTAATTTGATATTCTTTTCTATCTACATATCCCTGATATCTAATTGGATAATATTTATCAATAATTTCATATACATCATTATATTTTCTAAGTTTTTGTTTTTCATTAAACATCCATAAATTAGGTGTTTTACTTGTTGTTAATTTCATAACTTTTTCAAAATATGTTACATTTTCAGATACCTTTTTCTGTGAAGAAATTAAATTAGGTAATACTCCTGTGTGAAATTTTACTTTAAATTCTACCACAGCATCCGTACAACAATCGTTGTAATTTTTTATAATTGGTTTTTTCTTTTTACCATTTTTTCCTTTATCTTCCATAAGCGTTTCCAAATCTGCTTTATAATCTGTAGTCCATTTTCCAATTGGAAGTTCACTAATAACAACTGTATCGTGGCTAATTACTTCATATTTACCCTTAAAGATATAACGTTTAGAATTTTTCCCATCTTCCTTATGAATAGTTCCTTTAAATCCTTCGTAATATGGTTCAATAATATTTTTATCGGTGGGTTTGTTATTCAGTTTATTCTTTAAATATTTAATAGAATCTAGAGGATTGTGACATAATCCTTCATAAGCAAATCCGGTTCCAATACCCTTTCCTCCGTTCGTTAGAGTCATAGGAATAATTGGAAGATAATGTGTTGGTTCTGCAATAGTTCCATCATAATTGATGTAATCTAGTAAAGGATCATCTTCTATTGGATAAATTTTTCTAGTAATAGCGTTCAATTGTGTAAAGATATATCTTTCACTTGCAGAATCTTTTCCTCCGGATAATCTTGTTCCAAATTGACCATTTGGTTGTAATACTGAAATATTATTGGCTCCCACAAACTCTTGAGCCATTCCAACAATTGTTCCATATAAACTCATTTCACCATGATGATATTCACTAATTTCACTAACATATCCGCCAAATTGTGCTACTTTCATTTCTTTATGTAACGGCTTCTTAAAAGCCGCAAATAAACATTTTCTTTGACTTGTTTTCATTCCATCTACTGCCGAAGGAATACTGCGTTCACAATCATATTTCGAAAAGTGAATAAGCTCATTATCTGTAAAATCTTGAATCGTAACAATGTCGTGTGAAGGATTTAACACTCTATCTTTATCATATCCTGAAAGCCAATCCTTTCTATCATCTGCTCTTCTTTTATTAAAACATTTATCTAACGCATTATCACTGTTTTCTCCTGTATGTTGAAACATAATAAATTTCTTTTTTCCAAAATATTCTTTAAATTCTTTAGATGTTGACGTACCAAGACCTTTATAATATTTAACTTTCCAACCTTTTCCATTTTCATTTTTTGCTTTCCATTTCTCATAATCACTCTCATTATAAAATGATTTCACTTTTTTACCTTTTGTTGCTTTAAGAATTGGAGTATTCATATATCCAAATAAATTTGGAATTTCAACTAGACTCTTCCATTGACTATGAAACATATTTAATGTAAGACCCTTAATGTGTGCTCCATCCAAATCTTGATCCGTCATAATTAAAACTTTCCCATATCGCAAAGCCTTTTTAATATCGTCTTTTTTATATTCTTTTCCTGTTTGTAATCCTAAAATCTTTTTAATATCTGTAATCTCTTTATTATTATTAATTTTAATTTGATTTTGGTCCAACGTATTCATTAATTTACCCTTGAGGGGATATACTCCAAACGCATTCCTGTCGTCTTTACTTAAACCTGAAACAATTCCTGCTTTTGCTGAATCTCCCTCACATAAAATTAACGAACAGTCTGCTGATCTTGGACCACCTGCCCAATTAGCATCCATTAACTTTGGAATTCCTCTAATATTTCTACTCTTTCTTCCATCTGTTTTCTTTGCCGCCTTATTTTGTTTCAATTCATTCAAACTTAACGCAGCATCCATAACACCCATTTTTGCTAACTTATCAATAAATTTATCACTTACCTGACATTTAGAGCCAAATTTTGATAAAGGTGTATTCAAACATTCCTTTGTTTGTGAATCAAAACTTGGATTTTCAATAACACAATTTACAAATAACATTAGTTGCTCTTTAATTGTTGTTGATTTTACCTTGACTTTCTTCTTTTTCTCAATATAAATAGTCATCTTTTTAATTATTTGATTTAAAATATAATCAACATGTTTACCACCTTTTAACGTGTTTACACCATTCACAAATGATACCTGCGCAAACTCATCTAAAGGACTTAAACACGCACCTACTTCCCATCTATCATTTACTTTTTCAAAAACGCGTTTAGCATCAGTTTTAGGACCGATATATGAATCCATATAATTTTCAAAACTTTTACTTTGAAGTGTTTCACCATTAAATTCTACTTTAACAGATTTATCTGTTATTACACTAATATCATAAATTCTTTTCTTGAAGAAATTAAACATATCATCTGTAAGTCCATCTATGCCGAATCTTTTGTAATCTGGTAACCAAGTTACCTTTGTATAAGGTTTTGCTGTACTTTTTTTTATAGTTGGTGGACAGATTGTAGTAAGATTATCTTCAAATCGTTGAATATATTTCTTTTTTCTTATATGGTCCACTGTTTCAATCTCTCCCCATTTAGAATAAATCAATACTAGTTTAAATCCAAACCCATTCTTACCACCTACTATTTTCTTTTCCTCTTTATTATAATTCGTAGATGTTCTAAGATGACCGAAAATCATTTCAGGAACCCATAAATCATTATCAGGGTGTTTAGCAACATCTACTCCATTACCGTCATTATACATGGTAATAACTCCTGTTTTTTTATCAACAGTTACACTAATATTTCTAACTGGAACAATATTTTTCTCTTTTGATAATATTTTTTGAAATAATCTAACAACGTGATCTCTACAATTTACTGCTCCTTCGTCAAATGTTTTATAAAGACCTCCAATAAAGTCTATTTTACCATATTCCATATTTCCTTCTTCATTTAATTTCCAAGTAGTGATTTCATCCGAATCTACTGGACCAATATAAGTATCGGGAGCGTCTAAAATGTGCTCGATAGCAGTCTTGGACTGATATACGTTTGCTAAATCTGATGATGAGGTAGACATATTTTGATTGTAATATGTTTTACTCTCTTTAAATTATTTTCAATTTTAATTATTATTAAATTTAAATACTTTTAATAATAATATCCTAACCAAAACCACATATATTCCCACCATGACCTTCCTCCTTTACTCTCAAATTCATTATTTAATCTCATTCTTGCTTCTTCCAATAAACGCTCCAAGTCTCTTACTTCTTCCTTCGCACACCATAATTTATCATACCGACATCGTTTATTTTCCATATATAAAATACTATATAATTTAATCTTCACGTTGGTTTTGGTCAATCCATTCTTGACTTACATTAACCTCAATCCATTTTGGTGCTATATGTTCGTCATAATGAATTTTCTTGTAAGTGCGAACTAATTTTTCACCTTTTTTTGGTTCGCACCAACTTTCATTTTCACAATCATATATTGAATTACCATCTCCCTTCGTTGCCTTCCAATCTGGATTGTCTTCTTTTAATTCTGACCTTGTTCCTACTTTATTGGGTAAGGTATTTAATCCGTCTCCTCTCCATTTTACTTGAGGTAATTTACTATCACTAAATGCTCTAAAAAATTTTTTGTTTTGTTTAGCTTTAAACAAGCTTCTAAACATATACAATTTATTTACATTTTATTTTTATCTTCTTTTTTTACGTCTTTTGCGGGTCTTTCTTTTCTTAACGTGGCGCCTTTTGCTTCTTTTATTTTTTCTTGATTTTATACGCTTTCCTCCTCTTTGTTTTCTTCTTCCTCCTCCTCTTCCTCTTTTAAGTGTAAATCTCTTTCTATCCTTAGCAATTTTTTTAGCAGTTCTACTATTGCTTTTTTTTCGTGAAGGTTTAAGCAATATTTTTAAAGGATCTGATGGTTCAACTTTTATTGGGAGAAATAAAGCCTTTTGAAGTTGTGGTGATATTCTGTCATCGACTTTTGGTTCTGGTGTATAAATTCTACCTGTTCTCTTTTTACCCTGTCCCATATTTTCTTCTCCTTTTTTTGTTGGGGAATCCATATAATTAGGGATAACATCAGGAGAGGTTAATGAAAACGCATATTTTTGTCTTTCATCTTCTTCTTTGCTCATTTTCTTTGCCAGATATTCTTCGTATTCATTTTGCCTTCTTATTCTATCTTGTAATTCTGCGCTTTTGTATTGTGTAAATGCCATATAAATATAACTTAGATAAAATTGAATTATTAATTGGGTAGATTTATATACTAAAGATGACAACTACTATGGATGAACTTAACGCACAGATTGAAGACCTTGAAGAAGAGGTTCAACTATTAAGAAATGAAAAAGTTAAAATAAAATTATTTAATCATTTTGATATTGAGGAAGAAGATCTTGAAGGTATAACTAATTTTAGATTACAAAGTAGTTATACAAGTTGGGAAGCTGAGATTAATGATTATGCGACTGGTAAAAAGGCAACTATAGAATTAACATTTACACGTAATAATAAAGAGGCAGGGTTTAGTATGACATTTATAAAAGAAACTCCAAGTTATGATGGTTATGATATGGATCGTTATGGAACAAGTGAAAGTATGAATACGCATTATGTTAATGAAAGTGAAGACCCACTAATTAAAAAGATATTAGGTAGCCCAGATCAAGAAGAAATAGAAGAAAATTGGGAAGATTTATTAAGATATTAATTACCAAAATCTTGTACCTGACTTTTGTATTCTTTAATATATAACTTCATAGCATTAACTTTAGAAATTTTTTCTATACATTTCCATGCGTCCCATTTTGCCCGTGCTTCTAATTGAACTGACCATGGTTGAGCTGTTGTATTTTCACCAACAGTAACTCTTTTATAAAAAGCGTAAAGTTTAAGTTTTCGATCATGGGGGACCTTGTTACCCCAAGACCCATTTCTTACTAAATTAACACATTCATTGAATTCTTTTTCTAAATTATCCATTATAGTTTACAAAAACAAGATAAATTTCTCTCCAAAACGTAATTATTGAAATATTTATTCATAAGTATCATAAACTTTATCCCAATATAATGTTGTAAAACCATAATTTTTAAAATTATCATTAATATCCTTTAGTATTTTACCATTTTTATAATGGTGTTTCTTGTGAGCTAATAATAAGGCTTTTACAAAAGGTATTTTTAATATATATACAAAATGTTTAGGCCTTTTATGAGATATATAATGAATATATTCAAAAAACAAGTAAGATAAACAATGTCCAGTCATAAATGAAAACGTTGTTTTGAGTGGTAAAAAATAATAATAACCAGTATGAATAGTTATACCAAGTGGAATACTATAAGCAAATGGAACTAATAAATGGGTATCGTTAGATGGTTCTACATGATGTTTTTGATGAAACTTCCAGAAAGGACCATGGAATAAATAATAATGCGATGCGAATTCGAAATAAGTTTGTGCTATATAACCCAATGTAATAAATAAGTAATGTAAATATCCTTCGTAACCAAAGATAAAGAAAAAGATTAAGGCACTTATATGGACACACGAAAATAGTTTAATAGACGGTGTAAAAATTATTTTCATTGTATTATACTATAATTTTATATTTATTATTAAATTATTTTATTTAGTAATAATTTGCGTTCATATTTTTTCTTGATAAAATATATAATGGTTAGAAGAAACAGAGCAAGTAGACGTAAAATGCGCAGGGCTGGTGTAAAAGCTGGACGCACATACAAAAACTTAGTAGGAACTCGTGCGGAAGTTATGCATGGGACCGCATTCAAAACAAGTTATGGTAGAACTAAAAGCCAGGATGGTGATGCTCTTACTAGACGTGATTTAAAATACAACAAACATGGACGTATTGTTTCAGTAGAAAAAAGTTCAAAGAAAGACAAACTTCTTAAACAGCTTCGTGATGCCGGATACACTACCAAAAAGGGTAAATTTGGTGCTGTTAAGACAGCTAAAAAGGGCCGTAAATCATCAAAGGGTCGCAAAGCAAGACGTAAGTCAAGTCGCAAAACGAAACGATGCAGACATAAATCTGGTCCTAAGAAAGGAAAATACAAGAAATGTTAATTGAACTCAATAGATTAGTTTATATTTTTTATTTTGGAGAGAAAAATATAAATTTTAAATAGAAGGTAAAGGAGCTACGCATAATTTTACTTCACCTAATGAAGCTACATTATATTTAACAACAAGGGGCAAGTCATTCTCCAAATACATTTCAATATTATTACATAAATTAGTACATTTAATGAAATAAGAAAGGTTCTTTAGAGAAAATTCACCCTGTATAACACTCGTATCATCGCATTTTTTTACAAATTCTGTTACACCATCAGATTCACTTCTACTAATTTTACAACTAGCAAATGGACCAGAACACGAAAATACTAATTCATTACCAACTGATTTAATTTCAAGTCTTTCAGATATATTACTTAAATCGCGAATAATTTTTTGAAAATCTGTAGAAGGTAGATTAATAATAGAAGAAAATTTAACAGAAGGCATGTCGAGTTCTTCTTCATCAGGTTCAATGAGTTTCAATTTTTGAATTTTTGACTGTTTAATATCACCATTTTCAAATTTAAGTCCAAGATGTTCTACAATACCATCGCTATAATCTTTTTCCTCAATATAGATAGTCAATGTATCATCGTTATCGATTGTATTAATAAGTTTAAAAAGATGAAGCATATTTACTCCTATTACAATTTTAGGATATTTACAATAAAAATGTTCGAATTTTAATGCATCTAAAAATAAATGCGCTAATATTGTATGTGATTTATCCATATTAATTACACGTATTCCAGCAGGAATTATCTTTCCGGTTGAATCAGTATATTCTTGATTAAAAACAATATTAGTTTCCAATAATATGTCTTTTAATGCTGTCATTAAAGTTCTCATAGGTGCTATTTGAACTGTTTTCATTTCTAAAACATATTTTGATTTATTACTCATATATAGGAATATATCCAATCTTCCTTTTAAATACTTATGCGTTAAAATAAAAATTTTACTATTAATAATTATATTAATATGAAATGTTGTTGGAGGTCAATCGCTATAAGAAATCAATCTATAGAAACAATAAATAAACAAGAAACAATAAATAAACAAGAAACACGTATAAACAAAAAAAAATATTTAGAATTTAATATTAATGATTATGAACATACAATGTTGGGGGAAGGTCATTACGGAACTTGTTATAAATTAATAATGAACAATAAAGAATATACTTGTAAAAGAATAAAATTTTCAAAAACCATACAATTTAATCGAGAAGCGAATATATTAAAAAATCTTAGAACCACAACTAATCTACCTGAATATTTTAATTCTTTTAAAAGTCCAAAATATAATTTTATTCTTTATAATTTTATTGAAGGAAAAGATTTATACCAAGTTTTAGATAATGGATTCTTACAAAAAAAAAACAAAAAACAGGCATTTACAGTAATAAAACAAATAACAAACGCATTATTTGAACTTTTTAATAATAATTTGGTTCATTTAGATTTAAAATTAGAAAACATAATTTTAACAAATAAAAATCCAATAAATATAAAATTAATTGATTTAGAAACTTGTAAAAAAATTAATAAAAAGAAAAAAGAAATAACGCATTGTGGAACAATGGGATATACCAGTCCTGAAATATTAATACAAAATACGTATTATTATAATACAGATATATGGTCATTGGGTGTTATTTTGTATATGTTATATACTCACGATAATTTTATACAAAATATTGGATTTAAAAATAAAGTATTTTGTATAAAATTTTTCGATAATTATAATGAAAATTATATAAAAAATAAATTAATTATTAATGATTGTTATGATAAAGAAATTTATAAACTATTAAAATTAATGTTACATAAACTTCATATTTATAGGATATCAGTTCATGGATTAAAAAAACATAAATTATTGTATACTAATCAAGAAGATTAATAAAATACTTAAAAACATTCGCTTATTTAATTATTAAATGGAAAATTTAATTGTTAAAATTACACAATTGTATGAAAAACACAAAGGATCACCAAAAACTTTAGAGAAGTTATCATATTATATAGAAAAACAACTTCCTGCTCTATTGGATAAATATAATGCACAAGAAAAGAGGCTTTTATTTTTAGAAAAGGAAGGAAGACGATATATCAACAATTTTCTCTCCAATGAAGATTATCAATATTTTTATATAAAAAGCACAGATACATTTATTGAATATAATGGAATAGATTATAAAATTATTCCTGAAGATAACTTATGGTTTAAAATTTTAAATGATATAACAGAAAAAAAGACATTACTTGAATGTAAGCAAAAAATTAAAACAAACATAATAGAGTATATTAAGAAAAAAAATTTATTAGAATCTATTCCTGAATCACTTACTATACAAAATATGATAAATTTTTTTACTCCTATTTTATTTTCAAATAAAGAAAAGGTCAAATATTTTTTTTCTATTATAGGAGATAATATATTAAATAAATCAAATCAAAATAATTATTTTGTTCAAGAGAAAAGTAAAGAGTTTTTCGAAATTGTTGAAAATTTATCTGGATATTATTTTGAGAAAAAAATAAATATTATGAAAAACTTCAAATTCAAATATCGTGGTCAAGATTACAACACAAGTAGATTAATTTATTTTAAAAATAATATTAAAAATAAATCGGTTTGGTTCTCGTTTATAAAAGAAAACTTTTTGAATTTTATTGTTTTATGTTGTCATTATTCTACGCGCTATATAAACTCCGAAAATTATGCTTCTCAAAGACAAACAAGCTTCAAAAATGAAATATTTTATTTAAAAAATAATGATAAAAATCAAATTGTAGACACATTTTTAAGTAAATTTATATTTACAGAACCAAATAGCAAAGTTCATTCTACTGATATGCAATTTTTATGGTCTTTATTTTTGAAAGAGAAGAATATAGAAAATATTATATATAAAGTAGAACTTGAAAATATATTGAGAGATAAATTAGAATATAATTCGGCACATTATATGAATATTAATAGTAAATTACTTTCCAATATAGTAATATTCAAGAATTTTTTTAACAAAAATATTACATATGACGACGATGATGAACTTGAAATAAGTGAAATATACAAAATTATGCTAACTAAAAATAATATTAATATAACAGAACAATTATTAATTGAATTAATACAACATTATACTAGTTATACTAGTGAGGATGGAAAAGTAATTCAAAATATATCGTGTAAATTATGGAATAAACAGCAAGAAATATTAGAAGCATTTGAAAATAAATTTAATCAACCACACCTAAAAAAAACGATGAAAGGCGAGTATTATATTTCGCTATACGATACATATGTTTTGTATTGTAAATATTCTAATAATAATAATAAAATATTAACAGTTAGTAAAAAGTATTTTGAAAAATATATTCACAAGCTAATACCAAGTGAATTTATACATAATAAAAATATATCATTGGAATATTGGTACTAATTATTTGGTATTAAAACTTTTGGAATATATTTCTCAATTAAAAATCTATTATTAAAAAATAAATTACCTAATATCAATCCCAATAAACCACCAGTCAATGTTTGTTGAAGTGTATGGCACTTTGAATATATTCTACTATACATTATAAATATTAAACAGCTACCTAAAATACTCGCAACAATAATATAAAAAGATTTACTTACTTGATCTTCTGCTAATTTCGACATACTATAAGCAGTAAAAAATCCAGCCATTTGTGAATGACCCGAAGGCATTCCATAAGATTTTACGTCAGTGATTGATGATTTGTCAAATAATCCACAATTTTTAGCCCCCTTTGGCCTTGAACCTGTTCCAATAACGGGATATTTTTTATCACCCATTAGAGGCTTCATAATATAATGTTTTAGTGTATGGTTAATAGCAGTATTTCCTATAAAACCTATTAATAACAACAAAAAAGTTTTTTTGTAAGTTAAAAAGTAACCTAAAATAGCTGTTGTAGTCATTAATAATGGTGATACTTTCGCAATATTCATAGCTTCTATAAATAGCATAATTATATATTATTTATAGATTTTTTAATTAATAATTTGATTTATGTTTCTTAAATAAACATCCTGTTATTTGTAATCCTTTTATTTCAGTAATAACTCTGGGATTTTGAAATTCCAAATCTTTCATCCATATTTTTAAAATACAAAATGATTTTTTTGGACTTATTGTTATACCTGTAATATTTTTTTGAAATTCTTTATCTGTTGATAAACTTTCACCAGTAAGTAAATAACTTATATTTTTCCATACTTCTGGGACACATTTATTCGCCACTTTAAATGAAAAGCAACCACCCCCTTTATTATTTGGATCCTCCCACATGGGTTTAATATTTTGTCTCATAAGGAACAACATACAATTCTTAACCATAGCCGGAGGGATTGAATTATACAATGCTATCACTTCTTCCATATTAGTTACTAACATAAGATGTTTGTAACTTTTTAAAGACCAATCTGTATCATGTGGTAAATGAGCCCAAAGAACCCATTTATCAAAAAGTGGTGTAGTAACCTCAATAGATGTTTGAGACGCGGTTTCCATGTCTATTTGATGAGAGGATTCCATTATGATATATTTTAATCAATTTTGTTTAAATCTATTTATTAAAATATATTATACTTGAGTTACTAAATAAAGTTGATCATTAGATTGAATAGTCACAGATTGATCATATTGAAGTTGTTTCATTTCAATATTACTATCAATAATATGTATTTTATAACCTTCTTCTAAATTCATACCATGAAATGTCTCAAGATACCATTGTAAAAATATTCTATCCAATAAAACATTACCGTTTATATAAAATTGTTTTAATTTATCATGAATAGATATTCTTTCTCCATTCTGCTCTATTTCAACCGATAAAAATGGTTTTTTTACTTGTTCGAATATACATTCATTTGTTATTTCTACCTTTTCATTAATGCGTTTATATACCCCTTCACTATCATTTACTAGAAACATCATATCAAAATGCTCATCTTCAATATAGTTATTATTTTTTAACTGAATACTTGTATAAATACTTCCATCTTTATTATAACCTAAAAATTTTATAACATTTTCCGATTCATATTCTTCATCACTTTCTTCTTTATCTGAATTTTTTTCTTCAATAAATTCATTTTCTAAATATCTACGTAAATTATTTGTTTCCATATTTACACGATGATATGCTCTTACAGCGCTCCAAGAAAAATCTTCAATTATACTAGTAGCCACCCTGTCATCATACAAATATAATAGTCCTAGTCCAATACTTCCTAATACACTAACACCTGCTAAATAATAAATTGTGTCTATCATTATATATTATGGTAAATAATAATATATAATTTTTATATTCTTTTATTTATTCAAATTTTAACCAATTTGTCTTTATAGAATTAGAACAATCAGACGACCCCCATGTGTTTCCCGGACAATATCTATGTAACAAATTATTTTCTAATAAATTTTTCTTTTCTACTGACGGAAATTTCGAAATTACTTCATCGCTTATTTTCTTCAAACAATTATTTACTGTATCTTGTTTTTCTTTTGTAGAACCTTCTAAATTATTAACACATTCTAAAGCTGTTGTTTTATACCATGATGCTATCTCATGTTCACCCATACCATATATTAACGTTGTCTGGTCTTCTATATATAATTTTACGTTATTTGTATCAAAACTACTGTTATCTTTTTCAACATTTGTAGCACCTTTTAAATCATCATCTCCTTTTTTTTTACCTAACATACCATCTTTTTCATTTGGTAATTCTTCACTATAAAATAATATAGAACGTGTTAATAACCTATCCGTTTTTTCTTGTTTTGTTTCTGGCTTAGCATCCTCCGTCTTAGACAAACCTTTCCCTATTCCTACATCACTTGATTTATTGTAACCTAAAGTAGATTCGTCCATATTATTATTTCCAGAGTTATATATATCATCTTCTATGTTATCTATTAAATCTCCTGAATCATTATCATTGTAATCTCCTCTACCACGTCGTTTTTTATGTTTTCTATGTTTCTTTTTTTTATCATTACTTTCTATTTTTAATTTACCGGTTGATGGATCAAGACCAAACATTAATAATAAAATTGCTACAACCAAAGTCATTAATATGAATGGAATAAATACAATTAACCAAGATATTGTTCCTAAACCAAGAGAACATAAGTAATTTAATAAAATTGTAAAAAGTATAGCGACCCAAATCTTCATTAAAGCGGTATTATATAATCCCTTTACGGAATCTATAATTACCTGAGTAGTTGAAAATATTAAATATATCAGAGCTGGTGGACATAACTGATTAAAAACCATTTTACTTATATTATAATTATATAAAATTTGCTATACCATTTTTAAAAATTCCACAAACAATAAAATCACCATTTTCATCTTCTTTCATTTCACCTTCATCGTCACATTGATATATCTTACCATCTACTGGACTTGTTGTTAAATATTGGACACCATCAATCTCCACATCTTCTACCTCCATATCTTCATCATCTTCCTCTTCCTCTTCCTCATCTTCATCATCTTCCTCTTCCTCATCTTCATCATCTTCCTCTTCCTCTTCCTCCTCTTCATCATCTTCATCATCATCATTTTCCTCTTCCTCTTCCTCTTCCTCTTCCTCTTCCTCTTCTACATCTTCCTCTTCCTCTTCTACATCTTCCTCTTCCTCTTCCTCTTCCTCTTCTACATCTTCCTCTTCTACATCTTCCTCTTCCTCTTCTACATCTTCCTCTTCCTCTTCTTCCTCTTCATCATCTTCCCCTTCATCATCTTCCTCATCATCATCTTCCTCATCATCATGTTCCTCTTCTTTATCCTCCTCTTCTTTATCTTCCTCTTGTTCTGCTTTCACTTTATCTTTAGTTAATTCCACAAGGTCTCTTTCAGTATCAGCAGAAACACATTCGTCTTCATCAGTATCAATTGTAGCTTGTTCTCCTGCTTTTTGTGAATTTAATATTGTTTCGCAAAAAGAGGCGGACATTCCATTTTCATCTATTTTTGTTATATTATTTAATTTTTTTAAAGTTATATTTTTTGTTTCAGTTTTCTCATCACTTAAACACTTTAAACAAGAACCATTATTTAAAAGATCAATATTATTCATTTTTTCACATCTATTACATTCTTCATATTCAGACATATCATCTTCATCTTCGTCATCTTCATCTTCATCATATAATCCATCATATCCACTTAGAGAGTTTTCATTTGAGTCTAGCTTTGTATTTGTCCTCCACATTTCTTGTTTTAATTCCACAATTTTAGATGGAGTTTTTGGTGTTCCTGATTTTGCGTCTCTTACCTCTAATTTTACATTTTTTTTGGAAGCATTTTCCAATTGTTTATCATAATATTGTTTTAAAACATTCAATTCTGTTTTAAGTTGAATTATATTTTTTTGTAATACACTATTTTCACTTTTAAGTTTCTGGACATAAGGCATATTTAGTAATATATTTCGTATAGCATTTTTTTCATTTATCATAGGACCAAGAATAGTTGTAAGGTGACCTTTTAATACTTTATTAATATCCATTAACATTGGTGTTATATCTATTTCATTTGATTCTGAACTTATATTTGACATTATATTAATAATGATTAATTTCCGTTTAAACTAATTTTTTATATTATTTTAATTATATTATATGAATATCCAAAAACGATATACAGGAGCAATATCACTTATAATATCTCAAACAAACTATACAGAAGAAGAAGCAAAAAATAAATTAGAAGAATGGAATGGAAATTACATAAATGTAATAAAAGAGTATTTAAATCCCAATTTTAAAAAAAAAAAGAAAAGTGTAAAAAAAAAAAGTGTAAATGAAAAAATGATGTATGAAATTAGAAATTTTATGGATACAGCAGCTAGTCAATTTAAACAACGAAAAGCTCAAGAAGAAGCTAAACAAAATTACCTTAAAGGGGTCTATAATAAATTTTTAGAGGAAAAGTCAAAATACCCGAGTTGTAAGTATAATCCACCAAACGATTTAAGTTGTCAAACAAGTTGTCCAAACCCTTTGTGTCCTGGAGAGTTAAGGGAAGATAAAACATATAGTAAAATGCGGTAATTTATAATAAGTCAAAATTAAACTTATTACAAATTAAAATTATTAACCAACGCATTTGTCTTGGTTTTTTTCTCTTGACTTCTTTGTAATCTAAATGAATTAGATTTTGGTTTATTTGTTGTATGTAGAATATCTTGAAAAATATTTGGTATTTCATTATTTTCTTCATATAACTCTGGTAAAACCTTTGTCATGGGTTTTTCTACAACCATAAGAATTCTTTCATTTTTCAATAATTTCCTCCATTCTTGTATATTTAAATTTCCATAAAATTTGTCTAATGTATAATGTGGATTTGGTGCCGGTTTAATATTCTTAATATAATCAAATATTTTACAATAAGTATTATTGAGTAAAGCATATCTTTCCCACTTTATAGAATTATCTATATCTTCATTTTTAAGATAAGCACAAGCGCATTCAGGGCTACAAAAGCATCCATATACTTCTAACATACCATTATTATACTGTTTTGGTATATAAATAGCCGGATTATCAAATTCATATGTGCACCAAAAACAAGAAGAATTTTTATCAGATACATTATTTGTCCTTAAGTTATGTGTTAATGTATTCAACTTATTCCAAATATTCTTCATATCGATATTTTCCTTTGGGATTTCTACATTTTTACTTACATTATTACTTTTATTTTTAATTTGTGGTTTATCTACTTCATTATTCAACAATTTATAATTTAAAGTAGTTAATTTTGTATTATTAAAAACATTAAATGAATTTGTTGGATTTGTTGTTGCCGAATCGTATAATGTATTATTAAAATTAGATAAATCTTGTAAAGACTCTGTTTTACATTTTAGATGTAAAATAATGTTTGGCTTTGTTTCTGTTTGTGTAGGTTTTATTTTTTCATTTTTTTTTAATATTTTTCCTCCTTTTGGTTTACGCCCTCTTTTCTTTGGAACTGATAGGACAGGATTATCCGTTTTTTTCTTAGGTTTTCTACCACGTTTTTTTGGAGGGGGTTTCTCGGTTTTCGGTTTAGCCTTTCTGGGCATTAATATATATCTATAAACGCCTTGATTTTTTAAATACTTTTTTTAAATGTTAAGTGATAATTTATATTTTCTCATAAAATTGAATAATTACTTAAATAAACAAATCCCTATTATACAAATATGGCAACATTTAACAATCCGGCTGGATATCTAAAAATTATCCTAGGTCCAATGACCTCAGGAAAAACAACAGAACTTATAAAAGAATATAATAGACACCTTGCGGGTGGTTTTAAATGTTGTTTTATAAATCATTCGGTTGATGATAGATATGGATCTGGAATTACAACAACTAGCACTCATAATAAATCTATTGTAAAAAATACATTTAGTTGTTCAAAATTAGATTATTTAATGTTAGATGAAGATAATCGCATTTCACCATATGATGTATTCTTTGTAAATGAAGGGCAATTTTTCCCAGATCTTGAATTTTATATTAATTATCTAGTTAATAGAAAAAAGAAAAAGGTTTATGTTTGTGGATTAGATGGTGATTTTAAAAGAGAAAGATTTGGAACATTATTAAATATTATTCCTATTTGTGACGATATTATAAAATTAAAAGCATTATGTATTCAATGTAAAAAAAGTGAAGCAATTTTCACTTTTAGATTAACAAATGATAAAGAACAAACAGTTGTAGGAGGCACTGAATCTTATTGTGCGTTGTGTAGAAATTGTTATAATAATAGCTTTTACCAAGATAATAGCTGTGTATAAATATTTACCATTTAATAAATATTTATTTATAATTTAACTTTTCTAACTTTTCGTGTACCATATCCGTGTTTTCTCTTTGCCTTTTTGGCTAATTTTAAGGCTTTTGAATTAGGATTACAATATTTTTCTAATATTTTGTAATCTACTGCTGCTGCCTTGCCGCCGGTTATAGACGAGGCCATTCGTGCTCTTCCCCACGATGTAGCTGTTTGATTTGGCCTCGAACCAGAACTATAATAAGCACCTGCTCCCTTACTAACTAATTTTTTTAAACCAGTTACAGAACAACCTGATTTTTTGGCTAATTTTGCCGAAGCACTTACACTCTTTACTTTATATATTTTCATAGCATTAATAATATGACTTGACTTTTTACTTTTAAAGCTTTTTACTTTCTTTCGTGTATAATACTTTCCTTTCTTATATTCCTTTCGTGATTTCTTTAATTCATTACGTGCTTTCTTTTTATCTTTTTTTGTAAGACGTTTTGGAACATATTTAATTGGGACTCTCTTACGTTTCTTTTTTCTTGTTTTCTTTCTTCTTCCTCCCTTATTTTTTTTACTTTCTCTTTGATACTTCTGAGCGTCTCTTAAAAATCTTGAATCTTCAGCATTAAGTTGTTTGCCCTTTCTTTCTATATCCTCTAAATTTCTTAGTCTTCTTCTTCCAGAAGGAGTAAGTTTTAATCCTTGTCCTTTGTCTAAAAATAATTGTCGCTTTATTGTTTCTATTGTTTCATCTGAGAGAGTGAAATAAAAATTGTCGTGCAACTCTTTTTGGGTTACTTGATATGGTTCTGAAATACCACTGTTGTAAGTATTTATATCAATTTCTTCTAATCCCATAGCCTCTCTTAGATCATAAAATAAACTATAACAATCTAAATTAGTCATCGCAGAGGAAGGAACCTTTACACCTTCTACAAAATAATCCAGATCTGTTCCATTACGAGCACAATTTCTTATTCTAGTTCCAGAAAACTGTCCGTCAACTAGTGTAGAACATGAATTATTAGAAGTAGAACAAGTATCAATTACATCTGCTAGCTCTTCATATTCTACATCTGCTAGCTTTTTATATTCTTCTCCCCGTTTCTTTTTATTTGGAGTAAAAGTGATAGCAACTGGTTCTTTTACTGTTCTACAACTATCATTTCCTCTAGGTCCTCTATTCTTTCCAGCCTGTGTTACAGAGCACGAGATGTCCATCTTTTTTGCGAATGAAGGATTATGCTTTGTAAAAATTTCAACTCTATCACTTCCAACTAAAATTTCTATATCATTAGCGCCTCTGCTCTTAAGATATTCAATACATTTAAAAGAAGGTAAATTAGATGTCTGACCACGCGTGTTTTTAACTGTTTCAGTTCTAGCCATAAAGGATGGATATTTTCCCTGTAACACCTTAGCTCTTCTTACAATAACACATCTTTTACTAGCAGTCATCCTGTTTAAATGGTCGCCTTTTACCCATTTTAATTTGTTGGTTAATAAACCACCACATAAATATTGAGAACACGCTCCTTTATCTACCGCTTCACCTACTAGAAATTTAGATAAAACACTAGGTTTAGAGCTCGAACGCACCATCATTACATCACCATGCATTAAATTTAAATAATACCATCTTTTAATACTAGGTAAAGGATTGCTTTCTAATTCTAGATTCGTTTCTTCATCAATAGCTTGTGACTCTTTGGAGGCAAAAGTCTCTGGCCTATATTTTTCCGCTTGAGATTTCATTATCTCCATAAATTTAGGTATACCTCTAGCACTTTTATTAGTAGTACCTATAATTTCCACATTATTAGGGGGAATATATATTAATCCTATATATTCTGGATCTTCTCTGGATTTACTAATAACTTCTCGTATTAATAAACCATGTCCGTTATGCGGCGGTTGCCATCTTCCTACTGTAAGTATAATTTTTTTTGCTTTTGCTGTGCTACTACTTCGTCCGGACCTGGTTTTATTTTTACCTTTACTTTCTTTTGTTTTAGAACCACTTGAAGTAGTAACATGCGAAGGAGATTGCATACTCATATCATTAAATGCGTTATTCAAAGAATCCATTTATAATATAAATTATAAATAGATTAAAAATATATATACCTATTTTACTTATATGACAGATAATAGACCTTGGGTAGAAAAATATAGACCAACAAATTTTGATGATATAGTTTTAGATCCATTAAATAGAAAACTACTAAAGAATATTGTAACGCAAAACAAATTTCCTAATTTATTATTTTATGGACCTCCAGGAACAGGTAAAACAACAACAATTATAAACTTAATTAACAAATACCAAGAAAAATACAATCAAAAAAATAAGGGATTAAAAATACATCTAAATGCGAGTGATGATAGAGGTATTGATGTGATTCGTAATCAAATTAATCAGTTTGTAAATACGAAAACATTATTTGGGAAAGGTCTAAAATTTGTAATACTAGATGAGGTAGATTATATGACTAAAAATGCCCAACAAGCATTACGATATTTAATACAACAATATAATAAAAATATACGATTTGTATTAATATGTAATTACATTAGTAAGATTGATAGTGCTCTCCAAAACGAGTTTATAAGATTGCGTTTTTGTCAGCTTCCTAAGAAAGATACATTTAATTTCCTTAAAATAATTATTGAAAAAGAAGGGTTAAATATATCTTCAAAGCAAATTAATATTATACAAAAAAAGTTTAAATCGGATATACGAAGCATGATTAATTATATTCAATCAAATCACACAAATTTCCACTTTAATACTGATATTTTATCGAAGAATTTTCTAGAAAAAATATTAAAAAATATAAAAAAAAATAAAAATAGCAAAGAAATACACGATATATGTATTAAAAATAATATTGAGATAAAGGATTTTATAAATGAGTTATTATTATATATAATAAATTACAAAGTTGATTTATTAAATAAGGAATTTATAAATTCAATACAAATTATAATTCATAGTGAAAAAGTTAATGACGTATACTTATTAAATTATTTGGTAGGAGAGCTGGATAAATTATATAATGAATGATAATATACTTTCATTCTATGTTGTAATTTAGTATTAAAAAGATTAGGTGACTTTTTAAATGGGTCAAATTGATTTCGTTTCAGATCGTATTCTTCTTGAATACATTCTAAAATTTTTTTCTTAGTAATGGGAATATTTGCACTTCTCTTTTGAATGAAAGTTTTTGAACTTTCCATTTATATACAAATATAGAAAATAAAATTGATTTAAAACCAACTTAAAGAAATTATATATATATAATGAATAATCTAGATGAAGAATGGCTATCTTTTAGTACTTCTACAATTAATGAAATTCAAAAATTAGATAATATTAAAAAAGAAAAAATTATTCCTAAACCAGATATGCCTAAATGTAGTGATATTTATATTTCAACAAAAACCAGAACGTGTGAATTAAATTCACACATCGATTTATATAAAATATTTTGGGAATTATCTGTTATTAAGTATCATGAACCAATTGAAGGTATAATAAAAAAAAGCATGAAAGTTAATTGTACTACTGAAGAAGAATCAAAAATATTAGATAAAAACTTGAAAACATATAAAGAACCTAATATGTTAGTAAACATTATTTCACAAATAAATTCTGTTAAAGCGGGTATAAAAAAATTTAAGGATGTTAGAAAAGTAGATATGGGTTTATGTAAAAAGGACTTACTTAGTTTCAAAAAAAAGAAAAAAGGCGCTTTCTATAATTGTTTTGCTCTTATATTGAGAATTAAATATAAAGGCACATTCAAGGAAGTTCACGTTAAAATCTTTAATACTGGAAAATTAGAAATACCTGGAATACAATATGATGATTTGTTAGAAATTACATTAAATAAAGTAGTAGATATATTAAAACCATTTACCAAACAAGATTTAATGTATAAAAAGGATAAAATAGAAACCGTTTTAATTAATTCAAACTTTTCCTGTGGATTCTACATTAATAGAGATGCTCTACATAAATGTTTAAAATATGACTATAAAATACAATCTGCTTATGACCCGTGTTCTTATCCTGGAATACAATGTAAATTCTTCTACAATCAAGATTCGACAAATCATAATGGTGTTCACGATGATAAATTATTAAAAAAAATCATCGGTCCCAATAGGAAATGGTCACAGATATCATTTATGGTATTCCGTACTGGAAGTGTATTGATAGTAGGTAATTGTGAGGAAGATATTCTTCATATTATTTATAATTTCCTAAAAAAAATTATATTTGCTGAGTATAACAAAATATTCATTAGAATTAACAATGATACAAAAAAAAAATCCAATAAAAAAATAAGGAAAAAGGCTATTTTATTTACTAATTAAATAGCCAATTTGTAAATTTTAATGCTGTAAAAGTATTTAATTTTTCTTTACATTTTTTATCAAATAATTTCTTTTTTACTTTTACCTTATCTATCGCTTTTTTATTTTGAATTTTTTTAAAATATAAATTACATAAATTTAAAAACTTACATTCATTAATATCACCTCGCGTTAATAATAATCCTTTATAGTAAATAAAACAATCGCAAATACTTAACTTTTCTAAAATATTACAAGGGAGATTAATAAACTTATTAAATATTTTACATATCATCTTTTGAGCATACATTATATAACTTAATCGTGTATCACCCTTTAAATTTTCATTATCTAATATATATAAAATTAATTCGTTGAATAAATTACAAGAAACATTGATAAATTTTAACTTTTTTCTCTCATTTATTGTAAAATCTACTTTTTTTTTATATTCGTTATTAATATCAAATATTGTTTTCTTATAAACAAATAATGTTGCGTCCTTTGAATTTAATTGTAAAAACGTATGATTATCATCTCCTATTTGTCCTATAAATTCAACATAATACAAAAATGCCTTTTTACAGTGATGTATTGTTAATTTCAAATTTTTGGTATACATAAAAACCATATTAAATATATGCTTTATAGTATCACACCCTCGTTTTAAAACAAATATATAATAATCATGATTTTGAACTACTATTTTATCTCCAGCATGAAATAGATATTCATTTAATATATCAATATAAGCCCTTACTACATCCATTTCGTCATTTAATATTGTATCGTTATAATTTTTTGTGTCACTTAAATAGTTTTTTTCTGGTTCATCCATTTAATCTTGTTATATATTATTTTTTTAAATAAATAACTATTTAAAAAGATAATTGCATTTTTAACATATAAATATGTCTGAGACTCAAACTACTCAAGAATCTACCACATCTAATTATAGACTTCCTAGCGGAACAACATTACAACATTGTGCTAAACTTAGTATAGTCGAAGATAAACCTATTATGTTCGACTACTGGACAGCTTCTTGTGACAAAGAAGTTTTAATTGGCGTCAGAGAAAACCAAGAAAAACTTCTTGTAAAAAGTGAAGAAGAATACACTAGTCCTGTAAGTAAAATTTACAAAGTTGAAAGTGAATATATTATTATTACCGAAAACTCTCTCTACGTAGTCAGCGCAGATATTCCAACTAAAAGAATTTCTGCTTAATTTATAATTTATTATATTTATGATAATTTATAAATTATAATATCTTTTCTAATTCTTCTATTTGATCATTTGTTAATGTTTTTGGAAATGTTATATTAAATTTAATTATTAAATTACCTTTTATATCATTCCGTTCCATTCCTAATCCATTGATTTGTTTTATAAAATTTGGAGGAATTATATTTCCCTTATCATGTTTTATGTTATATGTTTTACCATTTAAATGTTTTATTTCAAACAAAAATCCACATAGTGCTTCTTTTAAACTTATTGATTTTTCACATACCAAATTCAATCCTTGTCGTTTTAATTCACCTTTCTCATTTTTTATTTTAATAAATACCTTTAAATCTCCCTTTAAAGTATCGTTAATAACATGTCCCTTATCACGGACTATTTTTATTTCTCCATTATCAACTCCTTTGTGAATATTTACATAAATCTTTTCCTTTTCATTCCTTTTTTCATTGTTCACCATTATCCATCTATCTATTTCTAATGGATAATTTATACCAGTATAAGCTTCTTCTAAAGATATTTGAATTTTTTTTATAATTGGTGGTGGTTTAGCCATACGGTTAGCCATATTCATCGGTCTACCATTTCTAAAAATTTGAACATTAGGCATTCCTGGAATGCCTCCAAATCCACCTGAACTCACATGAATATTATTACGCATACCCGGAGGCATTCCAGGCATTCCAGGCATTCCATGCATTCCTGGAGGCATTCCCGGAATACCACCTCCAAAAAACATTTTAAAAATTTCATCTACTCCATCTCCCCCTCTACCACCTCCCATAAATGGGTTACTTTTCTGCATATCATATATTCTTTTCTTTTCTACATCCCCCAAAGTACTATATGCTTCATTGATTTTTTTAAAATCTTCTGCATCTCCACCTCTATCTGGGTGGTGTTTTAAAGATAATTTTCTAAAAGCCTTTTTTATCACATCAGGGCTACTATTAGATTCAACTCCTAACACTTTGTAATAATCCATTTGTTGTTATATTTACTTAAATAGTTAAGTATTTAAATATTTAATTATGAATACACAATTTTTAAAAAAATATCAACCCTTATTTTACAAAGATTTTATAATAGATAAAGAATATATTGAATTACTAGATACATTAAATAAAATGGATTCATTAAACATATTACTTGTCGGTAATAGTGGATCCGGAAAAACTTCCATATTATACGCAACTATAAGAGAATATTATAAAATGAAAGAAATTCCTTCTAAAAATGTATTACTTATTAATAATCTAAAAGAACAAGGTATTTCATATTATAGAAGCGAAGTTAAAACTTTCTGTCAAACACCATCTATTGTTCCAAATAAAAAAAAATTCATCATATTAGATGATATTGATTTTATTAATGAACAAAGTCAACAAGTATTTAGAAATTGTATAGATAAATATAGTCATAAAGTTCATTTTCTTGCTTCTTGTAGTAATACTCAAAAAGTCATTGAAAGTATTCAATCTAGATGCACTATTATAAAACTTAAACCTATATCACAATCATATCTTAAAATTATATTAAATAATATAAAAACTGCCGAACACTTGAAAATTAATGAAAAGGCTGAAAAATTTATCTTAAATATTTGTAATAACTCTGTTAGATTGTTAATTAATTATCTTGAAAAATTTAAACTATTGAATATACCCATAGATGAAAAAAAAGTTAAGGAAATTTGTACCAATATTAGTTTTTATGAATTTGAAAATTACACCCGTGCTTGGTATATAAATAAAGATCTCCAAACCTCTATTAAGTTAATTTACTCTATTTACAATAAAGGATATTCTGTTATGGATATTTTAGATTCTTATTTCTCATTTATTAAAATTACAAGTATAATTCAAGAAGATGTTAAATATAAAATTATTATTTTTATTTTGAAATATATAGCTGTTTTTCATACTTTACACGAAAATGATATCGAATTAATTATTTTTACAAATGAATTATTAAAAATATAATATTTTTTTTTTAAAACTATTATATACATATGAGCCAAATATTTCAATTTTCATTTCCAACTGAAAAATTTTTTGATTTTTTACAAAAATATTGTATAGAAAATAAAAATCAGTTTGTATTTTCAAAAAGCGCGTTTAAAAAGGCCAAATTAGACGACGCCATTCAACCTTTTTGTGAAGATTTAAAGAAATATTATTTTTCTTCTAAATATTTTTATTTAGAAAGAGATATGATTTATAAAAATTTTGTTACAGTCATTAGACAGATTTGTAAATACCATCATATTCCATTTACATCTACCATTAAATATAATAAATCAAAATACGATATTTACTACTTTATTTACCAAGAGATAAAACCATAAATTTACTTACTTCAAAATCTCCTTCTAATACTTGACGATGACTTAAACGAGCAAACCAATTATATTTGTGACGTTTTAATATTTCATCATCTGGTAATATTATACATTTTAACGAACACATACATAAATTTAGAGGACTATCATTCAATAAATCTTCTATTAATATTACTTTATTTTCCTTGTCTTTCACTCCCAATGCTTTACCACATACTATACTACATTTACCTTCCGTACATAACTTATTAATATGCTTGTCTATTAATCCGTCAAATTTAACAAAATCATTTTGATTTTCAGATATTATTATTTCTAAATTTTCTATTAATTCCTTCATACTTTTGCTTCCTTTTTTACAACCCATGAATTTACGGCTCGGAAAAAATCTACTTTTTTCCGAACTACTATTTCTATTTACCAATTCACTTACATACATATCTGTATTGTCTAATTTTTCATTATGTAAGTCTTTTATGTTTCGCAACATTATAGAACTATCTGGAACTATTAATCCACCATAAGCTTCTAATAATTTACATAATCCTAAATTACGAACATTTTCCTTTATAGGATTTGGTAATTGATTTAACTGTATTGTCCATTCAGGTAACAATTTTGGTATAGAATCGTCATTTATTAAACATACGTTAAAACTATCACCACATTGTCTTATTATTGATTCTACACATAAATCTTTGTAGGGCTGATTTAATTTTCTACTGTTTCTTGAACCAAATGAAGCCCAATCTCTGCTATTTATTTCATGTTTTGTATGAATCCATAATATTTCTTTACCCGTCATAGATTCACTTTCATTTAGCAAATATTTTCTTACTAAATTATATTTATCTAACTCCTCGTCAGGAAAATATTTTCCTTCATACCGCTTATATAATATTCCTATTGCTGTTAGTAATATAAATATCAAAAAATTCTGGAATAGTCGCATTTATATATATACAAAACAATTTAATTCTTTAACCTTTGCAATTCCTTCCACCAATCCTTATTAGCACGATTTACTTCTTCTTCGCGTTTTAATATTTTAAATGCTCGATGTGTATCAGAAACACGTTCCTTTGATTTCCTACCATTTAATAATTGTTTTGATTGTTCCAATGATAACATACTTGGATTATGCTCCCTTCTATCTTTCTTTAAACTTTCAACATTACTATATTTCTTTTTTCTTAAATAATCCTCCCGTGTTACTGGAACTACCGTTTCTGTATGAACCTTCCGTAAATCATCATATTGTAATTTACTAAATATATCTGAACTGTATTCTTCCGGTTTATTTCTTGTTAAATCATAACCCCCTCCATTATACGATAATTCATTTACACCTTTATGTATTATTAATTCTCGTGATGCGGCTTTCTTCTTGTTGAATGCTGCCTCCATGTCTCTTTTATTTGTTATTCTATCCTCATCCATATCTTCATTTGATTTAAACCATTTTCCGTAACCCCCATCCACATCATCATCTGTTATTTTTACCTTTTCAAACATATTATTAAACCATTTATTAAAATCACCCGCCTTCATTCCATCCAACTTTTTTAATAATAATGCCTTTTTACTTGTTTCCATCTTTTCACTTTCATAACTTATATTACTTACACACCTAGAACGTTTCATTTTAAATTCATATATTGATTCTAACATTTTATATGCCTTCATAAAAAACATAAATACTTCTCTATTTAATCCTGATTTATCCGGATGAGTCTTTAATGCTACATTTTTTGCCTTTTTCATATCTATCTCATTAAATTCATAATTTAGATGAAATAGATTTAACAAATCCTCCAAATCATAGTTATCTATATTCAAATCAAAGTTATCCATTATATTACTATTTACATATTTTTATTTAAATTATATATTCTGGGTTATATATAAATATGGTACACGGAAAAACTATTATTGATCTAAGTAATTGGCCCAAACACAATAAATTTATTTCAGGGTTACCTCAAGATGTTAATGATTATACAGAAGCACAATGGTTAAATCTTATTATTCCTAATCAAGATGCTGGAGGGCTAACAAATAATTCTCCTCAAAGGGCAAATGATAATTTTCTTGCTATAAGAAGAAAATTAACAGAACTCAATTTATTAGCCGATTATAATTCTACATCTACAGGAAGTCAAATGACAGATGTTATTAACAATTTAAAAAATCCAGCTATTATTAATGGAATTAAACCGAATGTTGCCGCATTATTGGGTGCTTCATTTGAAGCACTTGAAAAAGACACTCACGGTTTAGGTGCTGAAGGAACCCGGGACACCGGAAGAGTTACACTAGGCACTGATGAGATAAAAATTGTCGCATATTTTAATGTAATGATGTGTTGTTTGTCTGAAACTATTGTAAAAGAAGGTAAAAGTTACTCTCAAGCAGATAGTTACTTTGGACCAGTTTCTATTACTAAAAATCTTTGGCCTATTTTAACTGGTTCAAATGAAACGAAAGAATTCAAATTATATTTATTAATAAAAATATTTTATTTTGATAGTAAATTATATAAATTCATCAGTCCAATCAGTGAATATCCTACTATGACCTACGGAACACAAACCATTCGTATAGGAAACCCTATATATGAAGATAATACACTTTCCCCCGTACACGTGTATAGATTGTTTTTATTACATTTATGGCTTAAAAATAAAAAGGCTTCGCAATATAATGCCTTATCAAAAGAAAGTAAAATAGGATTTTGTAATTCTTTTTTTGAAGCTATGAAAGGAGAAATTATAGCAACTCAGTTTGGTCCATTAGGCGATGATGGAAGTATTAAAACACTTCTAGCTAAATATTTAGTCAATAAAGATCCTATTTATTTATATTCGGCTGTATTATCACCTTTTACTAACCCCAATAATATCTTTCCTGGGTTCGATGATATATCAAATACAATAGAAGAATTAACTGGTGAGGTGCTTGAAAATGGTCCAGATTTTATTAATAAACTTTTGATGTTTATTGGCCGGTGGAAAGCATCCCGTGGAATTACACAAGACTTGGATATAAGAACCACTTTGAACATTGATTATATAGAAAAACTTTATAAAGCTCTCTCAAAACCTGTTATTTTTAAGAAACAAAAAATGAGTAAATTTATAAAGTCGATTGCTTTATTTAAAAAGAATTTTATTCCTATAGCTAATTTATCACCTAAATTAATTAGTAAACTTGAAAATATGGATAATAATATTTATAATAATAACAACAGTCTAATAAAATCGGCTGGATTCTATATAAAACCTATTAAAAGTGGATACTCCAGAAATAGTATGAATGATAAAATATATATCGGTGGTGGTAAAAAACATACTAGAAAAAAAAGAAGAAAAAATAAAAGAAAAACTTTAAAATTATATTAATCTTGATATTGTTGCTTTAAAAAATGCTAATAATTCATCGTCATCGGCGCCTATCATACTTTCCGCCATTTCTCCATTTATATAACTTAAAAATGAAGGATAACCCCTTACTTTCAGAGAACTGCAAATATCACACCCTTCGTCCGCGTCAACAATTACAATATCTACTAAATGTTTTACTTTTTCTACCAATCTATTAAATGTTGGGGCAATTCTTTTACAAGGACCACACCAAGTTGCTGTAAATTTAATAATTACAGGTTTCTTTTCTGAGACTAATTCGGCTAATTCTGTTCTTTTTGTTAAATTATATGTATTTCCAGGCATATATATATAATTTAAATTAGATTACTTTATATTCTAGTTTACTCATTATTTTTAACAAAATCTTCTAATTCTTCTAGTTCTATATGAGGTAACATAAGATGCGATTCCCAAATATATTTACAATATGCCCAAATCATACCCGGGCTGTCTTCATAAAATTGAGGAAATTCTTTTTGAAGCTTACTTCCTATATCAGGAATTAATTGATGACTTTCTGGTGGTAATACATAAGATAATTGAACAATTCGGGTTACTGGTTTATTATTATTTTCTTTTATCATTTTACTATCAAAACTTGGAACATATCTAAATAAATCAATAAGCAATGGTGGATAATTATATTTATATGTCCATCTCCAATCAAGACAACCTGACGTATAATAATTCATTACCCATTCTAATCCTTCCATATAATTTAAACTCACTTGCTTCTTGAAATAATTACTATCAGTGTTATTAAATAACATTTCATAATATCTTTTCTCCCAAAATGATTTATATGGGTCAATGTATTTTTCTAAATCACGATTTTTTATAGGAATACATAAGTATCTGTTCTTTTTATCATCTTCGGTTTTACTTGGAAATGAACGTTTCTCCCACTTTGCTCTTATTTTATATTCATTTAATAAATTACTATGTTCATTTTCTCCAAGAAATTTTATTAACTTTCTCACATTTTTCCAGTAAATTTTCTTACCATCTGTTAAATTTCTTTTCTCATCTTTGTTAATATATTTATATGCTTCTAACATTATTTGAATACCATTCGTTCTAATGTTCATTGATGGAAAGTGTGGCAAAAAATCATTTCCCATAAAAAAACATAAAAATATATAATCGTATAATTTATTCGTTTCTTGTTTAGAACTAGGTTTTTTACCATTATTCATCTCCATTATTATTTCTTGAGATAGTAAGGGTATATCTAACAAATAACTTTCATTTGGATTAATATCTCTATTAATAGACTTTACAAATTCTGGTGTTTCTCTGTATAAATATATTTGTTTTGAGATCCGTAAATGATTCAAACACAACATAATCAAATCCGCGTCTAAGCCATATATTACAGTTACTTGTTTATTATGTTGTTTTTCATTATCTCTAATATGTTGAAAAAGTTTGTGTTCTCCTTCACCGGGTTCATCGCTACCTGAAAAAATAAATTCTTTAATATTATAACTCTTTTCTTTGCCTTTGTAATAATTATATACTCCGTTATTTAATTTATCCATAAAATTTGTTCCAGGAGTAATTGCCGTTTTATTCCATTCATTTTTCTCTCCAAATAATTGATTGTTAATCTTTTTCTCAATCATAGATTTATATCTTCTAGTTCGTTGTTGTTCTAATTTAGCAACTGGTGCTACTCCATCAAAAGCTATATAAACTTGATTATTAGGTTTTATTTCGTCAATGTACGCATCTAATTGGTTACAAACACCCATTATTAAATCTTCTTCGAATTTTTCATCATTTTTATATTTTTCATAGTCCTTTGATAACATACGTAATACATCATATACTATGGAATTACTATCAAAATATAAATTATTTATCTTTTTTTTAAAGTCAAATAATTTTATTAACATATCTTTATGATTTCTTATCAAGTAGGAAAAATAACTTGGAACACCCATTTAAATAAATAAGTGATATCTGTTTAAATCATATTTAATAATTTAATCTATATATTTTTATAATCTATAATAATTATATAGAATGGCTGATGAAGAACGAGGATGGACTGGATGGACCCAAAATCCAACAACAACAACAACAACAGAGGAGAAGACAGCAGAGGGAGGTAAAAGAAGAAAGAAAACAAGGAAGTCTAAAAGAGGAAAGTCCAAATTTAGAAGAAAATCCCGTAGAAAGACCAACAGAAAGAAAAGAAAAAGGCGTAGAAAGAGAAAAACAAAACGCCGTAAAAGACGTTAATAAGTTATAAAAATAATTCTACCATTATTTTTATAACATTTATATATATATATATGTCTGATAAACTAGCATCAAAAGTAGATCATAATATAAAAGGTTATAAAGCTAGCACATCTAGTTCTAGAAATGCAAGAAGATTTAATACTACAAGGAACAATCTAAATAAACCTCCTTTAAAACAAATACCTGGGGCACCAGATGATGTTAATAATGCATATAGAATAGCACAAATAACAGAATGGAAAGAGAAACGCAATATGCCGGTAGATGCAGGTGCCTTTAGAAAAGCTATTAAAGTTTTAAAAAATTACGGACTCCCAGATTATAATTATGATACAGATTCTGATAGCGGAACTGGTAATGATAGTGGTAGCGGGTTGGATATGTCTTTGGATACACCCAGATCCAGACCTAGAACAAACGCACTATCTACTCCACAAAGTGCTTCTTCTACTGATAGTTCCATGTCTTTAGATTCTGGTTACATCAGAAGAAGACAAAATGATGAAGCCATACGGGAAAGAATGAATTATGCAATTAGAAGAGGACACGTTAATATTGGGAGACAAAGACAATTAAAAAAAGAAGCATCTAGAAGCATGCAAAAAGATCTCAAGAAATATTTCGAAAAAAAATCCTCCTGGCTAGGTGGTGGAAAATATAAAACAAAAAAAAGAAAATATAAAAAACGTAAAACTAGGACAAAGAAAAGAAGATCTACTAAGAAAAAACGTAGAAAAGGCAAAAAGAAAAAAACAAGAAAAAGACGTTAATAAATCATATAAATAGTACTATACTAATTATTTATATGATATTCATTTCACCACCATTTGGTAATTATATTCATTTACCAAACACTATGTCTATTAAAGGAAGTTATACATTAAATCATAGACCTGGATTAATATCTCAAATCTTCAAAACATTAAGATATACTGATTTTAACGGAAAAAAAATGTGGATTAATAAAATTGGACTAAGAAATCCTGGTATTTTATATGGATTAAAACATTATAATCCAAAAACGGATATTATTAGTATAGCTATTATGGAAAAAGAACAAATACAAAAATTCAATGAAATCATCCCAAAAGATACTAATCTTGAAATTAATGTTAGTTGTCCAAATACAGATAAACATATGATTAATGATGGTATTCACATTTTTTTAAATCCTCAAAGAAAATGGTGCATTGTTAAATTATCACCATTGGTTGATAAAAAATTGATTGATAATTACTATAAACAAGGATTTCGTCAATTTCATTGTAGTAATACATTACCTACACAGAATGGGGGGGCTAGTGGACCTATACTAATAAAATATACAAGCGAGTTACTTAATTATATAAATAAAAATTACAGAGATACTATTACTATAGCTGGGGGAGGTATCTATAATCATGAAGTATTGAATAAATATAAAAATTTGGGAGCAACTTACTTTTCTGTAAGCACATTATTTTTTTATCCTGTTCATAGTGTAAAATTTTTTTATAATTATTACAAGAAAAACTTGTAAAATATTTAGTAATAATATAATCATAATAATATATACAGGAAAAATGAAAAATCGCAAAATAAACAGTTCTTTGAAGAGAAAAATCAAAAAACAATCCTCATCATATTCCATCATTTCCCAAAAAATTAAAAATTATCAGGAAATAATACAAAATACCATTTTATATATCCAAAAATACAAAACTTTGGATATAATAGATGCAGGTGACCTTAATATTTGTATTCAAAATATGGAAAATTTGTATGAAAGTTGTAAAAATGTTTTAATTTTAATAAAAGACAAAGAAAATGTTGATATTAATGATATCGCGAATCGTCTTCAAATTATAAATAATGAACTGTCTATTAATTTTAAATCATATGGAACAGGTAACTTGAAACATTTATTAGATATTTGTATTGGACCTGATTATATTAACAAGTATTTCACAAACAAACCTAAAGAAGGTTTATTCAATATTATTGAAAAATATATACATCCTATTAGTTACAAAATTATGGACTGGAAGGAAAAAAATACTTTCGAAAATAAAAAAATTAATAAAAAACTAGCCAAAAATAGAATTGTAGAAGATTTTATGTTAGTTGAAACAGCAGACAGTTTAGATTGTTTTGATTTAGCAAGAACAACTAAGAATTTTCAAACAAAAGTATATGGAATTAAGGTTTGTTTTCAAAACCCTGAAAAACGTAAAACACTTATTATTTCTGCTATTGTAGATGAAATGGTTATAGATTGTTTAAATGATAATTTTGTTGAGAAAAAAATACAATCATTGATTAGAGATAAACCCAAAGATGATATTTTTCAAAATGAAGATTTCTATAGATTTGTAAAGTCATTAACACTTAAATTGCTTTTAGTTTATAATAATAAAGAATTATACCAGAAATACACCGGTTATATTAGTCAAATTAATAGACTAAAAAAGAAAACAATTTCACAAGTTGTAAAAGAATTTATTTCAGACGATTTATTCGGTCAACGTAAAACACTAATACAATTATTAATAAAATATGATGACCTTGAATTACAATATTTGGCTTATCTATTATATGACTTATTATCAACCGAAACAAATGGAACTTTTGATACACTTGACCAAACTATTCTATTTGATAGTTTCCCTTGGGCTATAAAAAAGTTTTTCAGAGATGCTATGACTAATACTGTGAAATACACCAAAACTCTTACTAATTTTGATACTAGTAAAATTCCTATTGAACAACAGATATGTCTTATGAAAGCAAATGATAGTATTAAAGAAAAGGCTATGTTAAAACTTAAGGAAGTCAAGGCTAAATCGGAAGACTCAGGTTCAAAGGCTAGACAATACTTAGAAGGTCTTCTTAAAATACCATTTGGTATTTTTCGAAAAGAACATATATTATCTATTATGGAAACAAATAATAATAATTTTGTTGAAATTGTTAAAAATATTAAGGAGTCTAATAAAAATATTAATATTCCTACTAAAGAAAAATATTCTGCTCTTGAAATAAGTAATTATTGTGAATATTTACAAAATTCTTATATCAAAACTGTAGCAGAAAAATATACGTGTGAAATGATCAAAATTTTTAGCTCCGGAAAAAGAGATAATTTAATTGGTAATATTTGTTTTATTAATAGTGTTACTAAAAAACATAATAAAAAACAATATAAAATATTACATTCTGGAAAAAAAATTAATTACATGAAAACACATATTAATAAAACAATTAAAGAGTTATTCTTAAATAAAGAAGAAAATATAATTAAAGAATTATGTTCTAAAAACAAGTTAAAATGTCATAATGATAATACTTGTAAATTAGTCAAATCTATTAAAAATATAAATAAAGATTGGGATTCTGTTGGTTCTACTATTAAAGAAATTAGAGACGTACTAGACCAATCTGTATACGGACACTCTAAAGCCAAAAGACAAATTGAAAGAGTTATTGGTCAATGGATTACAGGAGAACAAACTGGATATTGTTTCGGATTTGAAGGTCCGCCTGGTGTTGGAAAAACTTCATTAGCAAGAAAAGGATTAGCAAATTGTTTAAAAGATAGCGATGGAACCACTAGACCTTTCTCATTTATAGCATTAGGGGGATCAAGCAATGGTAGCACCCTTGCTGGACATAATTATACATATGTTGGCTCTACTTGGGGAAGAATTGTAGATATACTCATGGAAAAAAAATGCATGAACCCTATTATTTTTATTGATGAACTAGATAAAGTTAGTAAAACTGAAAATGGTAAGGAAATTATTGGTATTTTAACACATCTTATAGACCCTACACAAAATGAAGGATTTCAAGACAAATATTTCAACGGTATTGATATTGATTTGAGCAAAGCGTTATTTATCTTTTCTTATAACGATGTCTCTTCTATAGATAGAATTTTACTAGACCGAATACATAGAATTAAATTTGAACATTTAACGCTTTTTGATAAATTAGAAATAACTAATAAATATATTTTACCAGAGCTCTTTCAAAAAATAGGACTAGATAATATTATACAATTTGATAATCCTGTTATCAAGTATATTATTGAAAACTACACTAATGAATCTGGTGTTCGTAAGTTGAAAGAAATTCTATTTGAAATCATTTCTGAAATTAATCTAGAAATTTTAAATAATGAAAATGGAGAGAAAAATATTCCAATTATTATTACAAAAGAACAAATTAAAAATAAATATTTAAATGATAGACACGAAATGATACATAAAAAAATACATCAAGAGGCAAGTATAGGTGTTATGAACGGATTATGGGCTAACGCATTAGGAATGGGAGGAATTATACCCATTGAATGTTTTTATTTACCGTCTAATAATTTTCTTGATTTTAAACTTACTGGTCTTCAAGGAGATGTTATGAAAGAAAGCATGAATGTAGCAAAAACTCTTGCTTGGAAATTAACTAGTAAAACCAAAAAAAATAAACTTGTTAAAGAATTTGAAAAAACTAAACTACAGGGAATACATATTCATTGTCCAGAGGGAGCAGTCCCCAAAGACGGCCCTTCCGCCGGAACCGCCATCACCACTGCTATTTATAGTTTACTTAATAATAAGGTCATTAAAAAAGATGTTGCTATTACTGGAGAAATAAATTTACAAGGATGTGTTACTGCTATTGGAGGACTTGAACTTAAAATTTTAGGCGGTATAAAAGCAGGAGTTAAAACTTTCATATTTCCAGAAGAAAATCTAAAAGATTATAATAAATTTATTGAAAAATATAAACCTAAAAATATTATCCCTGACGACATTAAATTTATAAATGTTAACAATATTAATCAAGTATTAAAAATTGTTTTTCAATAATTTTTTTAATATAATTATATAGTATATTAAGAAATGCCTTTATCATTAGACCCTGGAAATATTATGAAATTCGCCACTTATTTTTCTCCTATATTTATACCATCCTTTTTATTAGTTACTTCCGCTATTGAGGCAAACCTAAAAGGTGTTGCGTATATTATTGGACTTATGATAACATACGCAATTGGATATTTGATGAAATTTTTTTTTAGAAAACAGTTTGGCGACAGATATCTAAGAAGATCTTTTAATAATAACAACGGAACTCCACCTGGTTGGACCGCAACATCAATGCCCGATTATTGTAGTGTTTTTGAAGGACCCTTTGATCATTCTACAATTGGAAACGTTAATATGCCTTCATTAGTATCAATGTTTCATGCTTTTACTATTTGTTACATTACCCTTTCTGTTGCTACAAATACTGTAGTTCCTATTGGTGGAATATTATTTATAATTGGATTATCCATTAATGCTATTGTACATTTATATTTACGAAAAACGATGATGTGTGATAGTTTGCCTGGTGTTGTATTGGGATTCATTATCGGGGGTGGTCTTGGTGCTGCTTGGTGGGCTGCCTTAAGAGCAGCTAATCCTACATGGTTGTTTTTTGGACACGATAAACAAAAAAAATGTAAGCTTGGAAAAACTAAATTTAAATGCACATATACATAAATCATTTTACATTTTTAATATAAAAATTCCAAAATATTTTTGTTTTATCTCTTAATTTGTTTTTATACCAGTCATTAAATTGACGCGTTCCTATATAAGAAACAAAAAAACGATTCATAAAAAATTCTAATATTTTATTTAAATTAGCATTTTTATATTTCTCTAATATGTTTATAGATTGTACTTCCTTACCTGTTTTCATATTTACATAATTATGAAAATTAAATAACACTTTTTTCAATTTATCCTTTGTATTAATATCAACTATTGATATTTTACTTACATATGTTAAAGCACCTTTTCGACAATAAGGACACGGTAACCCACCACAAATGTCTTTTATAAATATCCAAACTTTATCATAATGTAATTTATATTTTTCACCATTCATTATTTCAGCTAAAGAATGAAATAAAATCCACGTTGGATTACCCCAGAACCCCTTTGTTCCCATTTTTCCACTTGATTTTTTAACTAATAATTTATTATTTTGTATTTTTAACATCCCCTTAGATTTATTATATTTATTTTTTTCTTTTTTAATACCATTATTTTTTTTTGATTTGCTCCACATATTACCTAAATTAAAAGACATTAGTATAAAAAATATAAAGAGAATAATTTATACTAATTAAATGAATCATAATGTTTCTAATTTTAACGATGAATTAATGAAAATGTTAGAAGAATCATACAATGAAACTGATAATAGTGAGAAATGTTTGATCTCTAATGAACCATTAGAACATAATTGTATTAATCTTGAATGTAATCATAAATTTAATTATAAACATATTTATAATGAAGTATATAAACAAAAAAAACAAGCTTGGCATAGTGAAGTAAATAAAGTTAAAAATGCTGAAATAAAATGCCCATATTGTAGAAATATTCAAAAAGGCATCCTACCTCACAGAGAAAATTATGATAAGATAAAATATGTTAATTGGCCCACAAGTTTAATGATGTTACCTGATAATTGTATTTATACATTCGCATCGGGTAAAAGAAAAGGAGAGTTTTGTGGTAAAAAATGTATGGGCAAATATTGTTCTTCTCATGGTAAAATAATACAAAAACGTGAAAAGAAAGAACAAGAAAAACTAGAAAAATTAGACCAGATTAAAAAGAAAAAGGAAAATAAAGCATCATTAAATACATTATCAATTAATATTATTATACCCAATGCTCAAATTAATAACTGTTCATATATATTCAAAAAAGGCAAAAATAAGGGATTTAATTGTTCCTGTAAAAAAATATATGAAAATAATCTTTGTAAATTCCATTATAAAAAATATATTAAAAAAAACACTATTATTCCACCATTATACAACAATATTTTATCATAACAATATTTTATCATAACATTATTTTATTAATATATTAAATATTAATTATTGAATCAACTTAAATAATTTATTAGTATTTTATATATCAATGAGTTCGGAAACTCAAAATGCTTTACTAGAAAACGTAAAATCTTGGCTAACTATAGATAATGAAATTAGGGCACTTCAAAAAGAAATCAAAGACAGGCGAAAACGTAAAAAAGAACTCACTATTAACCTTATGGGAACAATGAAATCTAATGATATAGATCAATTAAATGTTCCTGATGGAGAACTTATTTATAATAAAACTAAAACTAAAGCACCATTAAGTAAAAAACACTTATTAACTTCATTAACTCAATATTTCAAAGGAGACCAACGTGTTATTGATGAACTCAGTAAATTTATTATGGAAACTCGTACCGAAAAAGAGAAAGAAAGTATTAAACGAAAAATTAAAAAAAAATAATAAACATTTACTTAATTAAATAATAGTTATTTAATATATATAATACATGAATATATCTATTAAACATTCTCTTCCCGGAAAATTATCTACTATACAAAATGAAGTTGTTTCTATTAAATACAACAAAAAAGATGATTTTTTCCCCGATAATTATTATAAATACAATTTAAATGGTATTTTAAAAACTGATTTCTTACAAATAAAAAAAAATCCTAAATTATTCATTTATGCGTGTTGTTTTAGAGTCATAACTAGTAAGCCTAATAAAATTATACAAAACCCATTTTTAGAATATTTATTATTTAAATATCCAAATAGCAATAATAAACACAGTAATTTATGTATTTTTCCATTTAGAATATTGGGAAAAGACACAGTTAAAGAAGCTTCTAAAAAACTCACTAAAGACCTATATCCATCTAATGATTGTTTAGGTTATATTCAAAATTCTAAAGGTATATTTCTCTTTTATGAAATACCATATAAAAATTATAAAGTCCATTTACTTAAAAAAAATAATCAATTGTGGTGGGCAACTATACACGAATTGTGTAACCGAAAAAAAATATTGAATTATCCTATTCATAATTCAGTTAGCAAATTATTTTATAATAATTCTAAACTTATTTACCTTAAAAATAAAAAAAATATGAACATACAAATACCTACTATTTCTTATTATACAGAAACCAAAGAATTATTACCTTTTATATCTATCATGGGGATTAAAGCATCTTCCATGAGAACATTCGGTCCATATTATTATTTTACTGATTTTATAAATAGTTTTCGTGGAGCATGGAGCGCGATTTACAAGGAACGACAAATTCAAGATATATCTATAACAGACAAAAATGGCCTACTTAACTCTTCAGGATTTGTTAGATTTGTTCTCTTTACAAATAAACCACGAGTTATGTTGTATAGATCTACCGACCCATTTTATAAATATATTAAAACATTAGATACTTCCAACCAACCAAAAGGCGAGTTATTAAAAATTAAATGGGCACATAAATGGGATTCTATTATTGTTAGTAATTTTAAATTTAAAAATTTATCCGGTTTCTATCAAGCAAATTCCATGTTTGTAACTAAAACATTTGAAAGTTTTACGTCTTTAAGTTATCATCTTATTGATAAAAAATCTCTCAAGCCTGTATGGGATCCAAATTATGATAATTATTCTATAATATAATATTTATATTTATTATATGAACAAATATACCATTATTTTACTAGCATTTTTATTTATTAATGGAATGGGATCACTTATAAGTTATTTATTTCCCAATATACCATCCGATAGAGTTTTACCCATTATTTTATGGTTAAATATGATTCTTGCTTTAGCCTTCTTTTTACCAAATAGAGTAGCTACCTTCCTCACCCTTTAAGTTCGTTTTTGAATATATTAAAAATTGATTTTAATATATCTCTAATAATTCTTATTATACTAATCATGGAAAAACGCATCACATCTAAAACCCGTATTTATATTCAAAATTTTAAAGAACAATTAAAAAATAAAATCGTTAACGATAATAAACTTAACAAAGAAGACATGAACGATCTCGTCCAGTATATATATGATTTTCCACAATTAGCATTTCTACCACAAGATTTTCAAAAAAGAAAACGAGTTAAAAATGTTGTTCCTTATTTTGAACGGTGTTGTGCTCTTAGAGCTAATGGCGAACAATGCACTAGGCGGAAAAAAAATAATCCAAAATTTTGCGGAACCCATATTAAAGGAACTCCACACGGTGAAATAACACAAACAGATACTCCAAAAACACATACTAAAAAAACTTGTTGGGCACAAGAAATCAAAGGTATCATTTACTATATTGACGGAACCAATAATGTATATGATACAGATGACATATTAGGTGAAGCTGTTAATCCTAAAATTATAGCTAAATACACTAAGGAAGGAGAAAATTATAATATTCCTGCTTTCTTCAAATAATTTATAAATTATTAAACTAATAAATTATTTTTCATCTTTCTTTTTTGGTAATGCCTCATTTGGTATATTATTCTTTAAACACGTAGTTATAAATGTTACAGTTGGTCCACAATCATATATTGTTCCCACATACATTCCAGCACCAAATCCTACTAAAAATTGCCACATATATATATAATAGCTCTAGATTAAAGTTAAACATCCCAATAATATTGATATACTTGTTCCTACATGCCATAAAGCGTGAAATTGTAAATTCTTTGTATAACTACAATAAAATTGGTCTAAAACCCATAAAATCATAGATATTATAAAAACAACTCCATATGATTGGATTAATAGTTTCTCTCTAGTATTTTTATAAGATTTGTTTGATAAAAATAAAATATATAATTGAAGTCCTAAAAATAATAGCACAAAAAAATGAAACTTTACCAACAAAAAATAAGTACCAATCAAAAAAACAAAATAAAGGTTATTAGTTGTTTTATTTCTTCGTCTACGGAATTCTACAATTACATCATAACTAAAACTTAACATTCCACATTCATCAACCCATTGACCATATCTCCTTAATGTTCCATGTAATAACATCGTTCCTACTCCTAAAAATAATATACTATTTGAAATCTTTTTTAATTTTGTAAAATTTCTCAATATTAATCCTACAATTAAGTAACTAATAGCACTCATAGTATTATAATATTCTGCTACATACGGCAGAACATTATATTTGTCTTCGCAAAAGTGGACAGTCGCATCTGGATAACCCCAATACATTAGGTTATATTGTAGAGTATTTTCTAAGTTACTTTTATTTATTTTTTAGTTTAGCAATTTTAATATGCGTTGATTTTGAAATTATTTTTTTTAATAAAATAATATATAATGTCTCGAAAAAATAACGCATCTAATGATAAAAGTAAAGCAGACCCTAGTTTTATTCCAGAATGGCATAAACAACAAGAACTAATTCTTAAGAGATGGAGTGAAATCGGGTCCAGTTATAGATATTTACACGACAAAGCATTTCACAAATTTAATAGACAAAATTTATGGTTCGCATTACCTGTTATTGTTATTTCTACAATTACTGGTACGGCAAATTTTGCCCAAGGGTCTTTCCCAGCGGCATGGAAAGATTATGTTCCTCTTGGTATTGGATTTTTAAATCTGTCGGCCGGTTTAATTACTACTGTATCTCAATTTTTACGTGTAAGTGAACTTCTCGAAGGCCATAGAGCAGCAAGTCTAGCATATTCTAAATTTTCAAGAAATATTAGTGTAGAACTTAGCTTACCTGTAAAGGAAAGAACCTCAAACGGTTCTGAATTTTTACAATCTTGTAGAGCAGAATTAGATAGGTTGGTAGAACAATCTCCTAACATTCCTGAAATGATCGTTAATGGATTCATGAAACGATTTCCCGAACCAGAAAAAGACGCTAGTGGAAATCTTTCTAATGGATATAACTTCTTTAGACCTGAAATTCTTGATATCAAACCTATTACTATTTATAGAGATAAAGAAGAAGAAATTAAACGAGCAAAAGAACAAGCTGAAAAAGAAGCATTAGAAAAATCAGAAATTCGAAGAAAACTTGATAAAAAATTATTAGAAGATAAAAAGAAGGAAGAAGATGCTATACATAAAAGGATAAGAGCGGAATTTGTTGAACGTGAAAAGAAAATGAAAGATATGATTGAACTAACCAGAATCCGAACACAAACCCAATTGGTAGAAAGTAAATTTAATTCATCGGGAATAGAAGATAGTATGGAAACATTATTAAGTTCACTGAAAACAAATGTTGATGAAGTAAGTAGTTATAGTAGCGACGAAGAAAGTATTCTTGGAATAAATTCTAGAACAGATATGATTTCTCCATTATCTAGTCCACAGCCAAAAAGAATAAATATAGTAATTGAAGAAACTACAGAAACATCACAAGATACAGAAGAAACTATAGAAACATCACAAAATACAGAAGAAACTATAGAAACTACAGATAATAGTGGAAATAATTTAGTTTAAAGATTATTATAAAGCGCTTTACTCCAATATATACCCATAAGATAAATAGGTAACACCGCATAAATAGGTCTTTTATCTTCTACAATTGATAATGCGTTGTAAGTTAAATAACTCATTATTGGTAAACGAATAAATGAATATAAACAAAATTGTAACTTTTTTAACCATTTTAACCTTTTAGGATCTTTATTTGTTTTTAGATAGTAATATACGAAATATGAAGGTAAATTAGATAATTCCCCCCAAAATATTACCTTATCCGCCATATACATCGCCGGGTTTTGATGCAAAAGATATATACTTGCTAAATGATGATAACAGTAAAAAGCACTAGCAAAATTAAATTTTCTATATTTAATAGTATAAACCGTATCATACGCAAAATATCCTGAACAATATTGTTTTAATAAATAATAATTTTTATCATTACCTGATAATATATAAGATAAAGCTATTTGTGTTGCTGTTCCTGCGTGGAATAACGCAGTAAAATTATTTGCCATATGACCGTTTAAAAACTCGCCTTTTAATACATTATGTATCATATTAAATCCCATAAAACTTACACATCCGTCCATCAATCCCATTGGAGATACTTTTCTCGCAATTTCCATTATACTCATTTATATAAATATAGTTTTAATATTTAAATTATATTTATTAAGGACTTGATAATTCGCTATTTCCATTAGCTACTGTTCCGGCACTTGATAATGCTATTGCTTTTCCAAAACCAAAAAGTCGTGAAATATTCCATGTCTTTAATTCAACATTATTATTTACTACTTTTACATCAGCAACAGACGCAACACTAGCAGCTGCTGAACCCCCACCTGATTCATTATTATACATATAATAACAAGCAATTCCAGAAATAATGGTTGTTACTCCCAAGGCAATAGATACATCTCTGTTGTAAGACCACATAATTATAATTTAATATAACATTATTATTTTAAATTATTTTTAATTAACTTCTACTTTTATATCTTTTGTTGATTTAATTTTTTTTATAATAAAAAATCTTAAGTATTTTTTTTTTCCTTCTTTTGTATATCCATTACTTTTTCTAATTGGATCCATATTATAATTATTACTTTTCAATATTTGTCGAACTAAATTTAAAAGAGGCCATTTTTGCTTCTTTTCAGCACATTTTTGAAGAGCAGTTAAAGACCCACTACTATAAGTTTTTTTGATTTGAACCAAATCTTCCTTAATATTTTTATATTTTTCATTATTTAATAAAGTTTCTCTCGGGATCAACATTCCGTCCAACATTTTATAATCTTCGAATATAATTCCACATTTATTTAAAAATTTCTTCACCATTTGCTGGGTTTCAGTCATATAAATAATATTATATATTATTCTTTAAGTAAAAGTTAGGTCTTATTTTCAACTACTTAAAAAAAAGCACTAATCGGTTGTTAAAAGATTAAAATAAAAAAGTCTTTGTATATTGCATTTTGGACATTTTTAAAATGTCCATTTTTGAAAATCCCGATAAACTTTTTTCAAATTTTTGCAACGTTTTTCACTTTAGACCATTATGTAGGAAATTTTCAATTTCTTCTATAATTTTTTGTGACGACAAAATTTTTACTTCAAAATTTAAAAGTAAAAAAAAGAATTTAGGGGTTTTTTAATATAGCATTTTATATATACAAAATGAGTGAAAAAAACCCCAAAAAAAAATATGGTAACAAAAAAGTAGAATATTATTGTGAAAAATGTGACTTCTTAACGTCTAATAAAAAAGATTATACCAGACACCTAAAAACTAAGAAACATAATAGGCCAAAAAAAACCCCAAAAAAAACAACCTTTGTTGAATATAAATGTATATTTTGTAAAAAAAAATATAAACACCAGAGCAGTTGGTCACGTCACACTGTTAAATGTTTAGAAATATATAATAAATCTGTTGAATTGGAACAATCAATGCTAAAAAATATAGCATTTTCGGCTATATCAAAAAACCCCAAAAATGAAAATATTGAAGAAATGAACGAAAAAATCAAGGAACTTGAAAACGAAAAATCAAAAAATTCAAAAGATGAATTAATGATGAAAATGTTAGAACAACAAAATAAAACAATAGAGTTGTTACAACAATCTATCCAAACTACTCAAGAAATGTCTAAGAATGTAGGAAATAATAACAACAATACTATTTCAATTAACTTATTTTTGAATGAAAATTGTAAAAATGCGATGAATTTAACCGATTTCATACAAAATATGAATGTTAGTTTGGAAGATTTAGAATTTTCAAAAGACAACGGATTTGTAAAAGGAGTTACAAATATATTTACAAAACAGTTACAAGATTTGGATCCAACAGAACGCCCAATACATTGTAGTGATAAAAAGAGGTTACAATTTTATGTGAAGGAGGATGATGTATGGACAAAAGATACAAATAATGAAAAAATAGACAGAACTATTACAAATATAAAAATTAAACAAGTATTATCTTTAACAGAATGGGAAAAAGAAAATCCTAATTTTTTACAAGATCCCCAATTATTGGATAAATGGCAATATATGATGGCAAACATGTCTGCGATAGAAGGCAAGGAAAAAGCAAGTAAAAATATAGCGAGAAATATTGCGGAAGTTATTAATATAAAAGATGCTATGCCGAAAAAAATAAATTAATTTCATATATTATATGAATAATGATATAAGTTCAAATAATATAAATTTAGACGTTATTGAAAAAGAAGAAGAACAAAAAGAACCATTAGAAAGAAGATTAACAATAGATGTTCATGACCATATAATAGATAAGGCTTTAGAATTGGTGGATATGTCAAAAAATATACCAGATAGTGTAAGAACAAATATAAAATCATCTATAAAATTAAAAATAAATCCTACCGAAATAGATTTTACAGATTATGACGAATTGGAACCTATTGAATATTCGGACAATGAATTAGAAGAAGATTCCTGTAAGTTGATAAAATATAAAAAAATAACATATACACAGGTATATAAAAGTTTAACAAAATTGTATTTTAATGAATGCGAATATTACTCATCCGCTATGGACATTTTGGCTTCTTATGTTCGAGGACAAAAATTAATTTATATGGAATCTCATTATTATAGAACGAACCAATTAAATAAGTTGATGTTACCAGCAATATTTTTGTCATCTTTGGCTACTGTTTTGTCTGTTGGATTTGATGCATTGGCTTGGGGAGCATATGCTTTATCCGGTTTAAATGCATTCATATCTTTTTTATTAACAGTTGTTAGTTATATGAAGTTAGACGCACAGGCCGAAGCTCATAAAATATCAGCACATCAGTATGATAAATTACAATCTATGTGTGAATTTAGCTCAGGATATTATTTAATGTTTGCTAGTGTAGATAGTACTGTAAATGGGATTAATAATAAAGCAAAATCTATAAGTAAAAACGAAGATGAATTAGCATTAACGCAAAAAATTAAAGATATTGAAACAAAAATTAAAGAAATTAAAGAAACAAATCAGTTTATTGTTCCTAGAAAAATCAGGTACTCTTATCCATATATCTATAACGTAAATGTATTTTCAATTATAAAAAAAATAGAGAACATGCGAAAGGATTATATTACTCGTTTACGCGATATATCCAATAAAATAACATTTACAAAAGTTCATCCAAATTGGGTTCACCATCAAAAAGAAGCAAAATTAAAGAAATATTATAGGAAAAAGAAGAAAATATTAAGTACTATTTTGTTATTAGGCACCGCATTTTCGATTATAGATCAGTTATGGAAAAGAGAAATGGCTATTGCGGAAGACAAAAGAAATCATTGTTTTAGTAGATGTTGTTATCGAATGCCCAAGGATTTACGCGAAGGTAATAAATTTATAGATTTTGTATTAGATCCTTTTAGAGACTGGAAACCTATAGTTGATGTTGAAATTAATAGCGATGACGATGATGACGATGATAGTGATCACGATATAATGGTAAAAAGAGGTTCAATGCGCATATTTGGTAAGCTAGGAACAAAAAAACTTTAATAAGTGTAATAATAATCTTAATAATATCCTGGACATAAATCATTATTATAGTTATTCCATTCACATAATGTATCCCAGAAATATTTATTAGGTATTTTAGTCCATCCATAATACAAATTTATATATCTTTGCTGCCCCCAGCGCCCTGCTTCCTCTTCTCCTCCATATATTTCTCTTTCGGGTGTTATTTCAATAGCATAGAGCTTTAATTTCTTAATTACCCCCATAGGTCCAGCAATATTATATGTTCCTCTTCTCCAAATTCTTATTTCATCATTTTGTTTAAAGTTTTCCCAATCCGGACTATTACCTATTCTTGGTGTAAAACCAGCCACTACTTTTTTATAATATATTGGTCTATGGTCGGTTAGCATCTGTTCAAGACAGCGTAGTAAGTTATCGTGAAAATCTGGTGCATAGGACAGAATTAGTTCTATTATTTCTTCTGGTAATTCAGACATTAATAAAAAATTAAATAGTATATAACTATTCAATTTTAGGTAAATTTGATAGTTATAAATAGAGTTAAAAAATTTTTATGGGCCATTCCAACTCGTGAATGCTTATATATTTTTCTTATTTTTTCTTTTGTTTTTATATTTTTTTATTTTTAGTTATTTGGATTATATACGGGAACTAGCCTATCATATAGGCCATCATCTGCTGATTCCATAGTATCGCTTAGGTGAGCTAATACAGCCATAGCATAGTTGGAACCAGCATTGCCCCAACTTCTAGTGCGTGATGCTAATATGTGTCTAGATGGGACTACAGCATAACTATTCTCTATACTACGATTAGTGCTTTCAATAATACCCCTAGCTAATCCCATATTAATAGTTCTACGTAGTCCCCGTTGGCCCGCGGCTTCTGGAACAGTAGCTCTACACATAGGGCAACTGTTGTTACGTTGAAACCATGTAAGGATACACTTAGTGCAGAATGAGTGTCCGCATTCTAAGGTAGTCTTAGCCTTAGGAATCTGACTATAGCAGATACAACAGTCCTCCTTCTCATCTTCCATCTTGGATTGAGGCGCTTCTGTTGGTATATCCACAATAGTAACCATAGAAGACTGCTTCTTCCTTCTGGTTTTCAAGGCAAGACCATCTGGGTAGAGTCGGGCAAATACGGCATTACCCTCTTCAGTCCAGATGTTAGGGTGGTGTTTCTCTACCTTTCTTGTAGTCTTATGAATTTCAACCCTAAGGAATCTCCCATTTGTGCCCTTAGGGGCATTAGCACCATTACATAAGCGACGAATTGTAAGAGACGAATTACGTGGCATATTTTATAATTGTATGTAGTCTTTTGATAGTAAGTTATTTGTTGTTATAATTTATATCTAATTTCAGTTTGAAAACCAAAATCTTCAATTTTGATGTATGAAGGTTAGGGTTAGAAATTAGGGTTTTTACAAGTCAAGATCGAATATCTGAAAATTGAAATTTTTGGTTTTCAAGATATCTCAACTATACCCAAGCAAAAACGCAACCGTAAAACAAATTTCAAATAACAAAAAAAAACACAATGTCTTCTACTGGATTATACACTATTACCATTTCTGCCGCCACGTGCCGCAAACATTATGGAGCTATCGTCGATGAGCTTCAAAAGCGCCTCTTCACAGAGGAACGCACTTCCATTACCGCCGAGGACTTCTCTTCTGTGGTAGAAAATCTTATGGCCGAGGTAGGCAAGAAGACCTCAGTTGAACCTAAGACCAAGAAAGTAAAAGAGCCTAAGGGCCCAGGTGTTCGAGAACAAGCTCGCCAAGCAGCTCTTAAACAACTGTCTGAATTGGACGCAGAAAAGGCAGTTGAACTTTCTGACGCCAAGACAGTTGATATTAAGAAAGCTATTAAGGCAATCAACAAGGCTAACAAACCAGCCAAGGTCAAGAAGGTTTCTTCTACATCACAGTATCCTAAAACTGAATACACTCATCGACCAGTAAAGGTTGATAAGGTATCTCTCGAGGGAATCAATGGATCTAAACTTCGCGTAGCAATTAACAAGGAGACCCGTAAGGTTCATCGCCTAGTGGTTGAAAATTGGAGCGAAGAGGCAACCGCTAAACTTAGCGATGTATTTACCTCAAAGGACAATGAGTTGTATGACCTCCCTAAGGCTAAAAAAGTTAAGGCTCCTAAAAAGGCAAAAGCACCTAAAAATGTGAAGAAGACCAAGGATACCAACGCAACCAGTCAAGAGGAAAAGTCCGTTGAGCCAACAAAAAGTCAAAAAGACCTTATCGCTTCACTGGTAAGCAACGCGGCCGATGATGTTCTTACCAGTCCTCAATCTAAAGTAGAAGCTAAAGTAGAAGCTAAAGTAGAAGCTAAAGTAGCAGCTCAAGAAGCTAAAGTAGAAGCTAAAGAAGCTAAAGTAGAAAACAAGGTTGAAGTTGCCGATCCACAAGTTGAAGATGAACTCGAAGAGGAAGATCTCGATGAACTCAGCGAAAGCGATAGCGACAATGAGAGTGAGGATGACGAGGAAGAAGTCGAATATGACGAGGATGATGTTCAAGATTTTCAACACGATAGTTTGGCAGATGAAAAACTATTCATCGACAGTGAGTTTAGAGTATGGAACGAAGACCAAGAGTTGGTAGGAACATATAACGCTGCCACAGATACCATCTTCTAATTAAATATAAAAATAAATAAAAAATAAAAAACAGAAAAAACAAATAAAAAAACATAAAAACAGAAAAACAAATAAAAAGTAAAAAAAAAATAAAAGCATTCAAGAGTATGGAATGGAAGTAAAAATTTTTTCTTGACTTGATTTTATTGTAAAATGGAAAATTGAACTTTTTGGTTTTTATTATTAATTTAATAAAAAACAAATATAACAAGTCAAGAATACAAACTACAAACTACAACAACAAACAACATGCCTTATAATACAAATGGAGGAAGTCACCGAGATGGAGTTAGCAATGAGAAGAAGATTGTAGCACATTTAAACATCAGTAATGGTGCGTCATTGAAATTGCCCGAACTATTTGGCCAGGAAGGCCTACAATTCGTTCAGATTGGGGGAACAAAGTCCGTGAGTGATATGGACATACTAAACACATCTGGGACAAAAGTCTGTGGTGTTAGTATCAAAAATCACAAAAAGGGTTCATATGACTATGTGAATACCAGTAAACTGGGAAAATATCTCCCAGAGAGTGTAGTAACAGCCATCAAGACTGGTATTGCTGCTATTAAGACAGAATACACTGGTGACGAGGCGCGTCTTCCAGAGGCTCGACGCGCTGTTGAGAAGGTCCTGGAATCAGCTTTTGCTCAAATGAGCAGCGATGTAATCAAGAGAATTCTTCAGGTCATCAATGTCCGCAACCCCAAACTGGTTATGATTAATGATATCAAGGATAAGAAGCTCAAGTGCTATCACGAGTCGTCATTCACTGAATTGTCTGCTGAACCCTACAATACAAGCAACACTTACGCACTTAAGTCAACTAGAGCCAAGAGTAGTCGTCAGATCACCCGTAATGGGGTGGTTACTAATTTGCGCCTCAGAATTGTCCTCAACAATGGTGTCACAGCGCTTCTGGGACTATCTAAGTCCAATAAGTATTCAATTCCAGTCATCAAGATCCAACAGGATAAGGTGAACGCTGTCCTCGCAGAAACCACTATATATTCTGAGTGTGATTTCGAATAAACAAAAAAAAATAAAAATTAAAAAAATAAAAAAAAAAAATAAAAAATCAAAAAATCAAAAAAAATAAAAAAATAAAAAATAAAAAAGCACTCAAGAGTAAGGAGTGGTCAAAATTTTTTTATTACAATACTTCCATTTTGATAGGTATAATAATATTAGTAATATTTTGTTGAAACCCTATCAACATTTTATATCGTCTTATTTTTCTTCGAAAAAGGCTTCGTTTTCTTAACAATTTGATAATATTGTTATAAACTTGACTTCCTGTTAAATCGGGATGTTTTTCACTTTTATTTTTTTTGATATTAGATACAATATCCTTCATTTTGGTTTCTAATTTTTTTAATTTTGTTATCATTTGTTTTAGTTCCTTGGGAGCTTCCTTTTTACGTGAAAAAGCACGCATTTTTTTATAATTTTCATACGCTTGTTGTCTTTGTGACCAAGTAGTGTTTTCATTCATTTGAGTTAAATTATTGATACCTAAATTGTTGCATAATGGACATGATTTTTTACCAGTTCTAAACCAAGTAATAATACAATTTGTGTGATACTTGTGATTACATTCAGGGAGAGTATAAATATCGCCATTGAGTTCTTCGTGGCATATTGAACACATATCCGTCATTATAATAAATAAAAGTGTTATATTTTTATGTTATTATTCTTTTTTAAACAATTCATAAACAATTAAGAATCCCAAGTATAAAATATATAATTCACCAATATGAAATGGAGCACCATACATTCTTTTTTTAAATGTATAACCTATACCACCTATAATTCTAAAAATTAAAACAATTAACCCACCCATTGCTGTTTCTTTTGGTTTAAACAAACCTATTATTAAAAATAGAGGCATAAATACACTCATTAGCTCTACATTATTTTGATGTGCTCTTTGGGCACGCATATATTTATCAACAACGTCATCTTCTAATTTTAATTTAGATATTTCACTATCACGTGGATATAATGTAGGTGCCTTTAGTTTTGTTTTATTTCTCATCTGCATAACAGGAATTAGTAAAAGCAATTGTTGTGTCAAGTATAAAGCCAAAGCAATCAATAAAACAAAACCATAATTTTTATTAATTTCTAAAGTAGTCATTATATTTACTAACTCTATTTATTACTCATATTAAATACGCGAATAAATATACAATAAAAAATTTTTTAATATATAAAATATTACCAAAGAACGGTCCTAACCCACTTAACTACGTTCCCTACGAAAATGCTATCGTCAAACCTACTTTTATGGTCTATTGGTAAATTTGGATTACGTGATACCTCTGTTACATTTACTTGGGTTCCATCCTCCTTCTCGTAAATATTGTAACGAGTACAACGAGAATAAGAATTTCCATTCCTTTCTATCTTTATTTCACTTAATTTCTCTTGTTCAAATGAATAAACACCAAAGTAGGGTGTATTCTCATCAGTAATAAGAGTAATTTTCTGTGTGCTGGTTGATTGGGTCATATTTTATGTAAACTACTTGTATATATATTTTTAAATCAATTTTCAATCAAATTTCTTCATCTGTCTATATTTGGTCATCTCAATTATTTAAATGAATTTATATATTTTTTCTAGTTATTTTCCAATCCTACTATGGCTACATTACCGAATATTTTGAATTTAAATATATTACTTGCTTCTTCATTTAATGGTAGTCTATACATTCCGGATTCGTTTAAAAACATATCTCTTCCATCCATAAGTTTTAATACTTCAAAATATCCTTGTGTTATTTTTTGTAAAGTTTCATATCCTGGATCTTCATCAAAATAGTAAATAGTTTTCGGTTTCTGTTCTGTATTCATTATTATATTACACACAACAGAATAAATATTTAAATCAATTTTAATTAAAATATTGAAATAATTTTTTGGAGAATTCTCCGTCGCTTTTATAGTGTATTCCTGCTTTAACTCTGCATTCATCACATTTTAAAGCAATGCTATCGAACAAATTTTTTTTCTCAGGATATTTTTTTGATAAGTGTGATGCTATCAAAAAAGCTTGATAAGCGTGTCCTGCTGGATATGCTGGTGTTTGAGACGTTAATGTAGATAATGGCTTTAACTCTGTGTCTATTTGATATGGTCTTCTACGATTAATAAGTATTTTAAAAAACATAATAATTAAATTTTGACTAGTTGCTATATCATTTAAATAACTTAGAGTTTCGTTGACGTATGGAAGAAACGCATAAGCAACACTTTCGTTTGTTTTATAAAATAAATCGATATCTTCTTGTGTTCTAGATTTCATTATTTTCTTCATTAAATCTAAATCTGTTTTATTATTTGGATATACAGGAATAGTTGGTAAATAATTTACATAGCCCTTAAAAAAATTAACGTAAATCATATATATTACTAAAATAAATACGATTTTTTTTGTGTTTATTTTAATATTCATTTATTATTAATACTTATTATTTTTTGATATTAAAATTTGAAAGTTAAATTCCTTCTAGATTTAAAGTCTTTCTTTTTAGTTCTTTTTCCTAGAAATTTGAAGTATTTATTAGCAAGATTAAATCTCTGCTTAACTTTTTTAGCATTAGGATATTTTTTGGTTTTATGTTTTAACATAGCCTCTAATCTAACTTTCATAATCATTCCTACTTGCCATATTCTTTTATGTGGATACTTTTTAGTTTTGTAAAGTCTCTCTAGTTTTTTGATAGTATCTTTTACATCTTTTACAGTAGTATATTTGATAGGAATAGTATCTTTTGGATTTTTATCAATATAGACATCAAATGATTTACTAGGGTCATTAGGATTGTATAAGAATTGTTTCTTTTTATTTTTCTTACGTGTCTTTTTCTTTTGGCGTTTTCCACCTTTTAAACCTTTTAAACCTTGTGATACAATAACAGCTTTCAAAGCTTTTTCAATTTCTCCTTCTGGATTAGATTTTGTAAATGATTTGTCATAAGCAGTATTTGGTGATGTTTGTAATTTACCTAAATTTTTCCTATTATTCTCTATCTTTTCCGCACTGTTTTTTATTCTTAATCTTAATGCTTCTAACTCGGGCCTTTTCATTCCTCCTCTTTTTCTACGATTATTTTTTCTTCTACTTCTGCGGGCACCACCTGGAAAGGGTGCGTTACCGACGTCCTTCGCAAGGCGCCAATATTTGCTAGGGTTCACTAATATATCAGGAATATCGTCGAATGCGTGTTCCTCTCCACCGACTGCATTTAAATATTCATCTACATCTATACATGAATCGCTTATTTCTAGACCACATTTAATTGGCCCCTCATGGTCTTCACCTATAACAGCATTACAGCTTAAATCATCAAGGTTCTCGTTACAATAATTTCTTAAACATTCTGTATGAGCTACACAACCGCAATTCATAAAATATGCTGTTTTCCCCGGTGAGCGTGGATACATTAATGAATTATTACAAATTATACATATATCAGTTGGTAGTATTTCATTATATTTTATCCAATTCCCTGGTGTTCTCTCTCCACCCTTTTGTTTTTT
>Ga0315331_10000012_pt1 | contig 86676 bp, 95 predicted proteins | sample M160m34915metaG_FD_203456 | JGI IMG/M metagenome (GOLD analysis project Ga0315331, IMG submission 203456) | Ammonia-oxidizing marine archaeal communities from Monterey Bay, California, United States - M1 60m 34915 | ecosystem: Environmental > Aquatic > Marine > Intertidal zone | place: USA...
CCGATACCGCCAGCAACGAACACAGGTACTTCCCGCACATTTGGCAGAATTTCCTGTGCCAGGACTGATGTGGAGACAGGGCCGATATGGCCGCCCGCTTCCGTGCCCTCAATCACCAGCGCATCGGCACCGTCACGGATGAGCTTCTTAGCGATCCCAAGGGCTGGCGTCAGGGCGATCAACGTTGCACCTAATTCTTTTACGCGGCGCATGGCTTTGCGTGGCGGGATTCCGCCCGCCAGCACAACGCAGCCGACACCTTCTTCACCGCAGACCTCGATCAGCGCGTCTAGATCTGGGTGCATAACGATGAGGTTCACGCCGAACGGTTTCTTGGTGAGGACCTGGGTCGCTTGAATCTCGGCACGCAGCAGGTCCGTTGTCATAGAGCCGCATGCGATCACGCCAAACCCGCCGGCGTTTGAGATCGCTGCAACAAGTTTGCACTCGGATAACCACGTCATCGCACCGCCGAGAATGGCATGCTCCACGTCCAGCAAGGCGCGGCCGCGTTCAGAAAGCGACTGGATCTGGGCGAGGGCATCAGCGCGGGTCATAGCGGTCATCAGACTTCCAGTGCTTCGGTTGCGTCCAGGCCGTAGGCGGTATGCAGCGCGCGCAGGGCAAGCTCAATATAGTCTTCAGAGATCAGCACGCTGACTTTAATCTCAGACGTAGAGATTACCTGGATATTGACGCTGCGTTCTGCAAGGGCGCTGAACATCCGCTGGGCGACGCCTGCATGGCTGCGCATGCCAACGCCGACGACAGAAATTTTTACGACATTCCGGTCCGCTAGAATCTGCTGGTATCTCAGCTCTTCTTTGCGGCCTTCCAGCATGGCGACGGCGCGGTCAAAGTCCGCCTCCGTCACGGTGAAAGTCATGTTTGTAGTCTCACCATCAGGCGAAACATTCTGGACGATCATGTCCACATTGATTTCAGCCTCGGACAATGGGCCGAAGATGGACGCGGCTATGCCTGGCTGGTCCGCAACATTGACCAGAGTGATCTTCGCCTCGTTTTTGTCATAGGCGATGCCGGTAACGACCTCATTCTCCATATCCGCATTCTCCCCCACTTCTTCGCGGGCTACCAGGGTGCCGGGTTTATCTTCAAAACTGGACAGCACGATAACCGGCACATTATGGTTCATGGCCATTTCGACAGAGCGTGTTTGCAGCACTTTCGCGCCCTGGGACGCCAGCTCCAGCATCTCCTCATAGGTGATGCGATTGATCTTGCGGGCCTTGGGTACAATGCGAGGGTCTGTGGTGTAGACGCCGTCAACATCCGTATAAATTTCGCAGCGATCAGCTTTGATTGCAGCAGCAAGGGCTACCGCCGTTGTGTCTGAGCCGCCCCGGCCAAGGGTTGTGATGCGGTTTTCTGGGCTGACGCCCTGGAACCCAGCGATGACCGCGACCTGTCCCTGCTGCAGCCGCCCCATTAACAGCCCGCCTTCCACGTCCATGATGCGGGCGCGGCCATGCAGGCCGTCCGTGTGTAATGGAATCTGCCAACCGAGGAAGGACCGTGCTGGTACGCCCATTTCCTGCAGAACCAACGCCATCAGGCCGGCTGTCACCTGCTCGCCGGATGCGACGACGGCGTCATACTCACGGGCGTCATTGAGCGGGGAGGCGGCACGAACCAAGTCTACCAGCCGGTTGGTTTCGCCAGACATGGCGGAGACCACCACGGCCACCTGGTCACCTGCGTCAACGGCGCGTTTGACCCGCCCCGCTGCATTGCGGATATGATCAAGGTCAGCCACCGAAGTGCCGCCGAATTTCTGCACAATGCGCGCCACGAGAAAATACCTTTGGCCCCGGCCCGCAAACTGCGCGGACCGATTAGGCTGTCAGAAGTTGCCGTCGGGATTGCGCGCAACATATTTTGGAGTTCCGGTGCCCGCAAGCGCTGAAACCAGAAGAAAGGCCGGAAATCGATATGCCCGCCGATATGCAAGCCCAAGTCCAAGGCGCGGTAGACCCGCGTGAGGCCGCACAATTCGCAGCAATTGCCGAATCGTGGTGGGACCCCGATGGACCGTTCCGCCCGCTACATCGGCTAAACCCAGCGCGGATGCGGTTCGTTATGAACGCAGCGCAAGAAACATTCGGCGTTGCAGAAGGCCCGCGCGCGTTTAACGGTTTGACCGCTGTGGATATTGGCTGCGGGGGCGGGCTGATATCAGAACCCTTGGCCCGACTGGGGGCGGATGTCACTGGATTGGATGTGACGGAAAAAAATTTGGGCGTTGCCCGCGCCCACGCGGCGGAGTCAGGGCTGACGATCGATTACCGTCTTGAAACGGGGGAGGCGCTGGCGGCTAGTGGTGCTAAGTTCGATATCGTAACGGCGCTTGAGGTGGTCGAGCATGTGCCGGACCCGGATGTGTTTATGCGCGCTGCTGCAGAAATGGTTGCCCCTGGCGGTCTATTGATTGCCGCTACGATTAATCGAACGGTCAAATCATTGGCGCTTGCAAAGTTTGGTGCTGAATATGTGCTGCGCTGGTTGCCACGCGGTACCCACGACTGGCGGAAGTTCATGAAGCCATCAGAACTTGCCCGCCCGCTGCGTACTGAAGGGCTGAGGGTGCTTCGGACAGAAGGTGCTGTTTATGAACCGCTAACCGGCGACTGGCGGCTCAGTGCAGATGTATCCATGAATTATATGATTGCAGCCGGTCGGGATTAATTTCGCCGTTCTGAACATGATCGCGTTAAGGCTGTAGTGCCCCTTGCTGAGTGAGCTCAAGAAAGTTCGTCTTTGTTACGGTTGTGAATTAAAACAAAAATAGAGCATATTTATAAATCAATCGGGCCCACTAATCCGTGGAGAGATCGATGTCTAAACGCCGATACGCCCTGAAGTCAGGGAATACCGCTCCTTATGAACTGTTCAATGATGCCGAGGATACCTGGCTCTGGGCCTCCGCTAATACAGAGTTAATGCTCGCGGCTACGCGCGACCAACGAAGCCTGAAGCTAACCCAGCGAACGTGTGAAGCAGCGGATGTGCTGAACGCTTTCGAGCGACTGATGCGGGCTGGAACATTGGCGGCGCGTCATGCCCAGGTTGCTGCTCGGTTCGGGCTGAAGCAGCGCCGCCGAAACGGCCTTGTCCCTTCCGAGCAGGCGGGCGCGCTGCTCTGGGAGGAAGCGATGGATCGGCTTGCAGGTCTTATAGCGGCCAGAAGAACATGATCGCGGGAATTGCGACGATTACAATAATCACCTCCAAAGGCAGTCCCATCCGCCAGTAATCGCCGAACCGATAGCCGCCTGGGCCCATCACAAGCGTGTTGTTCTGGTGGCCGATGGGAGTCAGGAAAGCGCAGGACGCGCCGACAGCCACCGCCATTAAATACGGGTCCAGATTGTTCCCAAGTGCCATTGCGACATTGGCCGCCAATGGTGCCATCACAACAGCAGTCGCGGCGTTGTTGAGAATATCAGACACCGTCATGGTGACCACAAGAATCAGCGTCAGGACTGCCCAGGGCGGTAGGTCAACGGCCACTTCAGCGATAGCGTTCGCGGCAAGCCGGGTGGCACCAGATGCCTCTAACGCACTACCGAGCGGAATAAGCGCGCCCAGGAGCACAAGGATTGACCAGTTCACGCTCTCATAAAGCTGGCGGGCGTGCAGGATGCCGGTGAAGACCATGGCGAGCGCTGCACATGTTAGTGCTACTGCGATTGGAAGTACGCCCAGGGCTGCGAGCGCGATTGCGCTTGTAAAGAAGCCAACTGCCAGAATGGGGCCACGGCGCTTGCCGCCAAAGGTCTTTAGGCCGCGCGCTGCCAAAGGCATGCATCCAAGCTCTGAGATTACGTCCGCTAGCCGCTCCCCTTCGCCCTGCAGCAGCAACACATCGCCGGCTGCGAAGCGGAAGTTCCGTAGCCGGCCCCGGTGAGGTTGGCCCTGGCGAGACACCGCCAGCAGATTAACACCATAGCGGCGCTGCAAGCGCGCCGCCATAACCGTTCGATTGGCAAGGCGCGAGCCTTCTGCTACCACAGCTTCCACCAATTCAACATCTTCAGAATGCAGCAGACGGGTGCGTGGTTCTGCCGGGTCAATCAACTCAACACCAAGGGCTGCCACCACATCCTGCAGTCCACCGGGGGCGGCTTCAATCAGCAGAATGTCGTCTTTTTCTAGGCGCGCGAAACGAGGGGCTGCTGGAAACACGCGGTCGCCGCGGATCAGCCCAACGACCTTCAGATCAAAATCGCCGATCAGCGGGTCAAGCTTTCTGACAGTAAGGCCAATCGCTTGAGACCCCTCAACGATGCGGACTTCGGCCAGATAATCTTCCATGCCGTAGGCCGATGCTGAATCCCCACTGACGGGCCGACGGATTGGGATCAATCGCCAACCAATCAGCGCCACGAACAACAGGCCAGCAACGGCGACGACGAACCCAACGGGCATGAAATCAAACATATAAAACGGCTCGCCAAGCGCCTGATCTCGATATGCGGCTACAATAATATTTGGCGGCGTACCGATGAGCGTCAGCAATCCGCCCAGGATCGAGCCATAGGCCAATGGCATCAGCAGCAGGCTGGGGGATCGTTTTGCGTCCGCTGCGGATTGCACGGCTACTGGCATCAAAAGCGCCAGGGCACCAACATTATTCATGAACCCGGAAAGGGCTGCGGCAACGCTTGAAAGTCCAGCGATATGGGCGAAGCGGCTTTTGAACAGGGGTTCCAGGGCGTTTGCAATAATTTGCGTGGCCCCAGATTCACCTAGGCCCCGGCTTAAAATCAGCACAGCGGCAACTGTAATAACGGCAGGATGGCCGAACCCCACAAACGCTTGTCCACCGGGGACAATGCCGAGGATTATGCCCGCTAGCAACGCAGAAAGCGCCACGATGTCGTAGCGAAGTTTTCCCCAGGCAAACAGCACCAGGGCCAAGGCAAGCACGCTCACGCTCGCAATTTGATCGTAGGTCATAGTCTGCCTGTGCTATCGGTTTGCAAAATTTAGAATTAGCCCATGGCGTAAAAGGATCAAACCATGGCCAAAGGTCAATCTAGAAAAGTATCCGGTGGTTCCGCCAAAGTTCGGGATGCGTTGTCGCGGGCGGTGGCGGCAGAGCGTGTTGGCGACGGTGACGCAGCCCTTTCAGCCCTTCTACGCGGGGTGCTGGATAAGCCAGACGCGCCAGAACTTTATCCGCCACTTACGCGCCTGCTGGCCGATTTGCGGTTTGAAGAGGCTAGTCCAGCCGTGGCGCGCGCTGTGATTCACGCCCTGCATGCACCTTGGATTGATCCGCAATTATTGGCCCCTGCTGCAATTTCTCTGCTTTTGGCGACACATGGCGTTCTGTCGGCGGATGCGCCTTTCATTGGCGCGGCCATGGCGCGCGATCCTCTGCTGCTCGCGCTGCTCGAACGCACTATGCTGCCGAACCCGGAGCTGGAGGCCATGCTGATTGCGGCGCGCCGTCAGCTTTTGCAATTAGCAGCGGAAGGGTTCGTGCCAAAAGCTGAGGCAGTGCGGCTTGCCCAGGCCATGGCGGTACAGACCCAATTGAATGGATGGATGTGGGCGGAAGCTGTCAGCGAAACTGAGGCGCTTCGTATTTTGGCGCCCCGTCTGCCAGATCTGCCATTCGGATTTGTGCACATCGTCTATGCGCTATACCGGCCTTTAGCAGACATACCCAGGCTTGCGGAGATTGAGGTTAAGGCCCCCTGGGGGGATGCGGCACGATTGCTCATTCAGGAGCCTGCTGAGGAGCGCCGGCTGGCCGTGAAACTTGGCCGCGTTGGCGGCGCGGTAGCGACTGCCGCTTCTGTCGCCGTCAAAGCACAATATGAAGCGCATCCGTATCCCCGCTGGTCGGTTGTCAAGCGGCGTAAACCTCAGCCCATTCGGGCTATCGCCGCTGGCCTTTTCCCCCATGCAGAACTGCCAAACTGGCCAACGCGGCGCCTTGACGTGCTAATTGCAGGATGCGGCACAGGCAAGCATGCAGCCGATGTATCGACCCGGTTCCAAGGTGCGCGCATTCAGGCTATCGACCTTTCGCGCACGTCGCTGGGATATGCTGCGAGGATGTTGAAGCACCGCCTGGGCATAACCTTCGCCGAGGCTGACATCATGCAGTTGGGCGATTGGGACCAGCGGTTTGACCACATCGAAAGCATTGGTGTGCTGCATCATCTCGCGGAACCGCTTGCAGGTTGGCGCATTCTCACCGCGCTATTGAAGCCTGGCGGGTCCATGCGCCTTGGTTTCTACAGTCGTCGCGGGCGCGGTCGGATCGAGGCTGCGAGGTCAGCGCTTCGGGATGCTGGATTTAATGGCCAAACTGACGCTGATCTCCGTGCCGCACGCGCTTTCGCCATGGCGCAACCGGAAGGCAGCGATGCCAGCATGGCTGCGGGTGAGTTGGATTTCTATGCGGCCAGTGGCGCGCGTGATTTCTTATTCCATGCCGAAGAGCACGAACTCTCCCCAGCCGAACTGGCGGATATGACCGATGCGCTTGGTCTTCGCGTTCTGGGGGTGGAGTTGACGGATATCGGTGCGGCGCAGCTATACCGCCAGCGCTTACCAAATGATCCAGCTATGGCCGACCTTCGGCAGTGGGAGCTATTGGAAATGGACAATCCCGACATCTTCCGTCACATGTGCCAGTTCTGGTGCGTGAAAGCGCAATGATGAGGGGTTTACCGAGTGCATCTGTGCTCTAGGCGCAAGGCTACTTTCGTGCCTGACCCTATTATCAAGACTGCTTTTCTGCGCCATATTGGCCTCGAAGATGAGCGCATCTGTTTTTGCTGAAGGAAATTCGAGCCATGCCAGATACAACCTTTTCGCAGCAGCAGCCCGCTGCAAGCGCAATTATTGAAGCCGCATTTAATTATATTGAGCCGATCGCATCTGGCGAAAAGCCATATCGTCGTATGGACCTTCCGGGTCCCGGCCAGCTTGAAACTAATGCGACCTATGCGCCGATCCAGATGCGTGTGAATGACCTGCGTGAAACCGATGGCCAGCAGACTTTGGATGCGGAAGGCTTTGCCATTGTGAACGCTCCGTCCGCTATCCAGAATTTTGCTGACGAAGAGGCCATTCGCACAGCCTATTACGCCCAAAGCGAGGCTATTGTTGCCCAGGCGACGGGTGCTGCGCGCGTTATTACCTTTGATCACACGATCCGCCATGCCATTCCGGGCGCAGACCGCACACCGGTCGCGCGCGTCCACAATGATTACACTGAGAAATCTGGGCCCCAGCGGGTACGGGACCTCATGGGCGATGAGGCGGAGGCGCTTCTGAAAGGCCGTTTCGCTATCGTCAATCTATGGCGGCCCATCGGTCATCCTGTTGAAGATGCACCGCTCGCAATCGCCTCCGCCAAGAGCGTGCCGCCTAAGGATTTTATAGAACAGGATCTGATCTATGCGGACCGCATTGGTGAAACCACTTTGGTCCAGCACTCAGACGAACATCACTGGGTCTATCTATCAAAACAGACACCAGATGAAGCGATCCTGATCAAGTGCTTCGACAGCGCCAAAGATGGCCGCGCCCGCTTCACAGCGCACTCCGCTTTCTTTGATCCGAACGCGCCAGCAGACGCACGGCCCCGTGAAAGCATTGAAATTCGCACACTGGTCTTCTTTGACGATTGATCCTGATGGGCCTAGAGTCTAGCGGAGTTCTCGGGCCATGCGGGCCACAAGTGCCAGGCTCGCCTTGCCGGTTGGTGTCACGCCGATTTGTTGCTGGAACGCTTTCACAGCATCTCCAGTTGACGTCATGTCGTCAAAATGGGCGTCAATCGAACCGTCATAGTGGCCAAGTGAGATGAGGTAGCGGCGCGCAAGGACGGTTATGAACCGTTTTTCGCGCTTGTCCCAATCCCAAAAATCCGGATCAATTTTCTTAGCCGCACGCAGGTCCGCGCGCGCTTCTTCAAGCCGCCCGGTCTGCCAATAAACGAAGGCGCGGCTATCGAGCGCCTGGAAATGCTCTGGGTCTTTCTTGATTGCTAGCTGGCAATCTGGGAGTGCGCGTTCTGGGTCCGGTATGAGTGCGAGCGCCCAGCAGCGGCCATTTCTGGCTTGTGCGCTTTCAGGTGTCTTGGCGATCAGGTCGTCCATGATCTCGACGGATCGCTCGAACTTGCCGTCATGGGCATAGGCAGTGCTGGCGGCGTGCTGGGCTTCGTAGAATTTCGGCTTTAGTTCCGCCGCGCGATTGGCGTCTGCAGCCGCGAGGGCATATTGTTTGCGGTTCATGAAGATATCGAACCGCACAAGGTGCGCGCTGGCCAATTCCGGATTCAGGCGCAGGGCCGACCGGGCGGCGCTGAGTGCGTCTTCGTCTTTATCTAACCCAAGAAGTGTGATCGAACGGAGCAGATGGAGTTGTGGGAATTTCGGTACCATGGTCAGCGCTTCGTCAATATCCCCAAGCGCAAACGCATAATTCTTCTGGCCGATATAGGCTTTTGCCCGGATGGCGTATCCATCTGGATTGCGTCGGTCTAACTCAATGCCGCGGGATGCGTCGGCGATGGCGTTCTGGTGCTCGTCCATCTGGGAATATATGGCGGCGCGTGTAATATGTGGCAGCGGCAGATTGGGAGCGGCGGTGACTGCATCACTCGCTGCTGCCAGCGCTTTATCGTCCTCTTTCAGCTCCAGATAGGCGTTGGTCTTGCCGATCAGCGCTACGGCCAGGGCATCGCCGTTCACAGCACCGCTGTCGATGACGTAATCGCATGCTTCAAGGCGTTTTTCGGCTGTCATGGGTGCGAGCATGCAAACGGCGGCGGCGGTTTCTTCCCTGGCTGCAGGCTTGCCTTGCTGGGCGAATGTGGAGGTGATCGCCACCACATTGAAAGCGAGACCTAGTACTGCGATTACAATGAATTTTCCGTTCAAAGTCTTTCCCCCAAACGTTGATGCGTGATCTTAGCCAAATTTCGAAGGCGGGAATAAGGCGAAAATCTGGGCACTGGCAAGTTTAAACGTTTCTCAGCATCGGTCCTGCAGGTAGCCGCAATGCGCGCCAAACACAGATTGCTCCGGCTGATACGGCAAGCGCCAACGCCAACCCGGCTGGGATCAACGCAGCGGGGATCGAGAACACGAAATCGGTTTGCAGCACGAAGGTCACAATCGCATAGGCACCAAGCGCGCCGATGCCGACTGCCAGCACGGCGGTAACCAGGCCGATCAGCACGAACTCTATGCCTTGCGCCGTAATGATCTGCCCGCGGGTTGCACCCGCCGTTTTCAGCAATGCCGCCTCATAAACCCGTCGCCGTTGACTGGCTGCGACAGCGCCTGCAAGCGTCAATGCACCCGCGATCACGGACATCGCGGCCACGGCAGCTAGCGCGCCGCTGATCCGGCCCAGGATGCGTCTGGCGATCACGACCGCATCCTTTACGCGGATAACGGTTACGTTTGGTAGTGCATCCGTAACGCGGCGGGTCGTCTCAGTTTCCATTTCTGGCGTGGCGGATGCTGTCGCCAGGATGGTGTGCGGTGCCGGTTTCAATGTCGCGGGATCAAAGACTGTAGAGAAGTTCATGGTGAAGCTGGAATAGTCTAGCTGGCGCAGGCTAGCGATCTCCGCCGTGATTGCGCGGCCAAGCACGTTAAAGGTCAGCGTGTCGCCGATACCAATGCCGAAGCCTTCTGCAATGGCGGCGTCGAACGATACCAGCGGCTTGCCTTGGTAGTCCGCTGGCCACCATTCACCCGCAACTATGGGCGTTGACGCAGGCGGTTCAGCCGCGAAGGTCAGCCCGCGTTCATTGCGGATGGCCCATCGCGTATCGTCCGTAATGACCGCTTCAGCAGCTGGCACACCGTTGATATAGGTAATCCGCGCACGCAGCATGGGCGCTTCGCCATCCAGCGTGACTCCGGGGAGGTCTTTCAGGATGGCGCGGAAGGGCTCTAGCTGTTGCGGCTGAATGTCGATGAAAAAGAATGTTGGCGCCTTGGTCGCGACGGTGCGGTTCAGGCGGCTGGAGAACGCGGCCTCTGTCATGGTGACCGCCGTCAGGGCAGCTAGGCCAAGGCCAAGTGATAGGGCAATCGAAAGAGTTGGCGCGCCGGGGCGGGCGATTCCTGAGATCGCCAATCGAAACAGCGGCCCGCCTTTACGTGGCATTCGGTGAGCGGTGCGGATCAACAAAGTTGCGCAGCCAAGAAATAGCAGCGTCGCCATGAGCGCACCCGCCACAAAAGCCGCAGCGACCATCCTATCCGCCGCTGTCAGGATCGCCAGCGCGGCCAGCGCAATGGCACCAAGTGCCAGCAACCAAAGCCTGCCGCGTGCAGGACGAATGCCAGAAATTCCAAGGGCGGTAGCGCCAATCAGGCGGGCCGCCGGCAAGCGCTCGGCAGCCGCCAATGGCCAGAGCGCGAAGACGAATGCGGTGACCAGCCCAAACAATGCGGCCAGACCGATGGAGGCGAAAGCGGGCGTCGCCGCCAGCCGCACGCCCAGGATATCTGCCAGCACGCCGGTTAACGCAAGTGGAGCCAGCCCGCCGATCACGGCACCTAACACAGAGGCAAAAGCGGCAATCAACGCGATCTGCATTAGGTAGGCTCGGAAGATTACATGGGCCGGTGCGCCAAGGCATTTCAGAATTGCCGCCGTGCGTGCGCGTCCATCCATGTAGGCTTTGACTGCGTTTGCAGCCCCCACACCACCAACAAGCAGCGCGGCCAAGCTCGCCAGGGTCAGAAAGAGGCTGAGGCGCTCGATCATCCGGCGGAGCGTCGGTGCTGCTTCTGCAGCGGTGCGGAGCCGCCAGCCTGGATCATCGAAAGCAGCGCTAAGGTCGTCACGCGCCGCGTCTGCGCTTTGGCCCGTCGGCAACGCCAACCGATAGCGCCACGTCACGAGTGCGCCCTGCACCGCTAACCCAGCCGCGTCCAGCGCTGCGTGGGAAACCAGCACCCGTGGCCCAAGTGATAAAAGACCAACGCCCCTATCGGCCTCCTCCGTGATGACAGCGCGGACGATGAGATTGGTTTTGTTCAGCCGAAACTGGTCGCCGATCTTCAGGCCGGTGGCGTCCAGAAACGCTTGCTCAACGGCAGCACCAAATGCCCCGTCTGACTGTTCCAGCGCTTGGCTAGCTGGAATATCTGCCGAGAGCGTCAATCCGCCATACAGGGGGTAGTTGCCGTCTACTGCTTTCAATGAAGCCAGTTGGCGCCGTTCGCCAACCAGCGCCATGGTGCGCATTTCCGCGATTCGGGTGAAGCGGCCAAGGCCTCTCAAGTATTCCTGTTGTGCGGCGCTGGCTTCGCGGTAAAGCAGGCGGGCTTCAAGATCACTCCCAGCAAGGCGCTGTGCATCCCGTGCGATCCCATCTTCAACTGCCGCTCGCGTCGCACCCACGGCGGCGATAGCTGCAACGCCCAGTGCTAGGCAGGCAATGAAGATGCGAAAACCGGCAAGTCCACGCCCTAATCCATCCCGCAATTCACGGCGCGCAATCGCCCATGCAGACCGCCAGTCGTTTGCGGCGTCGTTTGTTGCCTGCTGGCCGTTCATGCCTCACTCACTTGACCATCGGCCATGCGGAATTGCCGTTCGCATCGGGCAGCGAGGGCTGGATCATGCGTGACCAACAGCAGGGCCGCTTTTTTTATTGCGGCCTGTGCGAACATCAGCTCGACGATTGCTGCACCTGTTTCACCGTCCAAATTCCCGGTTGGTTCATCCGCAAATAGAATATCCGCGTCCCCGGCGAAGGCGCGGGCAATGGCGACGCGTTGTTGTTCACCGCCTGAAAGCTGGCTTGGCAAATGGCCAGCACGCGCACTCAGGCCAACGTCTGCGAGGGCAGCGGCGGCGCGGTCATGGGCATCCCTGCGACTAGCAAGCTCAAGTGGTGTAGCGATATTTTCGAGCGCTGTCATCGATGGGATTAGATGAAACGCTTGAAAAACGAAGCCAATGCGCTCCCGGCGGAAGCGCGCGCGGGCGTCCTCGCCAAGCGCTCTCAGGTCACGTCCGCCCACATGCACCTGGCCAGATGTTGCAGGCTCCAGGCCTGCCGTCACGAGCAGCAAGGACGATTTTCCAGAACCGGATGGGCCGACCAAAGAAACGGTCTCTCCGGCGTTTACCTTAAAATTAACGCCGCGTAAGACATTGACCTCACCTGCGTCGCTTTCCAAGGTTAGACGTACGTCCTGCAAATCAATGGCGAGGTCCGGCATGTTTGGTATGAAATTCCTGGGCCTGAAAAGACGATTTGGTGTTGCGTGTGGATATGGCGTGCCGCGCCGTGTTTTCAACATAGCGCTTTTCGCGTTGATTATCTCTGCCGTTTTCGCGACGCCTGCCGCCGCCCAGGAGAAGCGCCTTTTGATCTTCGGCGATAGCCTGGTAGGGGGGTATGGCTTGCCGCGCGAGGCTGGATTTATCGCCCAGCTAGATCAGGCGCTAAAAGAAGCCGGTAATGATGTTGTGTTGATTGACGGTGGCGTATCTGGGGATACATCAGCCGGGGGCAGTGCTAGGATTGCATGGTCGCTGACAGAATGGCCAACCCATGCATTGGTGGAACTTGGCGCCAACGATGCGCTGCGTGGCGTGAACCCAAAAGAAACGAAGAAAAATTTGCAACTGATATTACATTCGCTGGAGCGGGCGCATGTGCCGGTCCTGTTGGCAGGCATGCGCGCGCCACGGAATTTTGGGGATGACTATGCCGATGAGTTCGATGATATCTACGGTGATATTTCCGGCGGTAAGGCTGTCGCATTGTATCCGTTTTTCCTGGATGGCGTGGCGCTCCAGCCGGAGCTTAACCAGCCGGATGGCATTCATCCGAACGTCAAAGGTGTGGCCATCATTGTGCAGCGCATTCTCCCGGATATTCTGAAACTTCTTCGCAGGAAGCCACTTCGATGAGCGCCGCAACGCCGTTTCCCTTCGCATGGTCTGAAGCGGATAATGCCGCCGCCGCCGCCCGCGCTGTGGCGCAAGAACTATTGGGACAGCTGCGGACAGGCCACTGTCCCAAGATCGGCCTGTTATATATTTCGGACCAGTTTGTGGATGACATGGACGCTGTCGTCGAAATTCTCTCAAGCGCCACAGGCGTCGCAGAATGGACGGGCGCTGCCGCACTTGGCGTGATCGCGGGTCGGAAAGAATTGTTCGAGAGCCCAGCACTCGCCGTTATGCTGTTAGACGTACCCGATGACGCCGTCCAACCTTACGGCCCAATCACCGATGCCGCTAGCTTTGAAGTTGCGGCGGAGCAAGCCGCAAGTTTTTCTGAGGATGCAGGTGCCGCACTTGGCATCATCCACATGGACCCGACGGGCGACCCGCTGGGCCAAGGCCTCGGTTCACTGCCGGGCATGTTTGCGGAAGTGGGCGGGTTGTATCTGGTTGGCGGCCTGTCCTCGGGCCGGGAAGCGATGCCCATTGCGGCGACTGCAGGCCTCGCTGCGCGGGCTGTGGGCGGCGCATTGGTGGCGCTTGAAAGCGGTATTGTGACCGGCGTCAGCCAAGGCTGTCGGCCAATCAGCACGGCCCGCGCAATCACGGTTGAGGGCGACGGGGTTATCAGCCGCTTGGATGGTACGCCTGCCATGAGCGTGCTGCTGGCAGAACTTGGTTTGTCAGCGGAGCCTGATGTGGCTGATCTGCGGGAGGCTCTTCGCGACATTCACATAGCGCTGCCAACCGCAGGTGCGGACCGGGAGGATTACCTGGTCCGCAATTTGACGGGCATTGATGTGCAGCGCGGCCTTATTGGCATTTCTGAAGCCGTGGCGGATGGCGACCGCGCCATGTTCTGCCGCCGCGACCGCGAGACCGCTGCAGAAGACTTAGACCGCATGGCCAAGGACGCCCGCCGCCGCTTGGGCCGTCCACCACGCGGCGCGCTCTATGTATCCTGCCTCGCCCGTGGTCCGAACCTCTTTGGCCCCGGTGACCAGGAACTTGCGATCCTGCACGCAGCCATTGGTGGCGACTGCCCCGTTGTTGGCTTCTTCGCCAACGGCGAAATCGCCCACAACCGCATCTACGGCTACACCGGCGTCCTCACACTGTTTGGCTAAGCATGTGTAATTTTCGGCAATAAATCGGGCCATTGGCGATAAATGCCGCGCGAGTCGACAACCACGGGGATGGTTTTGGCGATGCGGCGGTAGTCGACGTCTGTGTGGTCAGCGATAACCAAGGCGGCATCGAAATGCGATAGATCATTAAGCGATGTCGAGCGCATGCCAGCGAGGGTTGGGTGTCGGCGGGTCTTCCCGATCTCTGGCACTAATGGGTCGTGAAAAGCGGTTTCAGCGCCTCTGGCTCGCAAAAGACCCAGGATTTCCAGGCCGGGGCTTTCGCGGATGTCGTTGACGTTCTTTTTGTAGGCTACGCCAAGCACCAGCACCCGCGCGCCATTCAGTGCCAATCGGCTTGTCTGGCGAAGCGCCTCTTCAAGGGCTGTGATGACGCCTGCGGGCTGGGCTGCATTGATTTCGCCTGCCAGTTCAACAAAGCGCGTTGGCAGGCCGAGCGCTTCTGCCCGCCAAGCGAGGTAAAATGGATCAATCGGAATACAGTGTCCGCCAAGGCCGGGGCCTGGATAGAACGGCATGTAGCCGAAGGGTTTGGTAGCCGCGGCGTCCACCACTTCAAACACATCAACGCCCATGGCTGCATAAACGCCCTTCAGCTCATTCACGAGTGCTATATTCACGGCGCGGAATACATTCTCCGTAATCTTTGTCGCTTCTGCGGTTTCTAGTGAAGACACTGGCGTGAGCTTCGGCGAGACTAAGCCATATACGGCCTCCGCTGCTGCCAACGACGCTGCGTCCAGTCCCGCCAGCACTTTTGGAATGTCCGAGATGCCGAAGTTGGCATTGCCTGGGTCTTCCCGCTCTGGCGCGTAGGCGACCAGAATGTCCTGGCCTGGCGTGAGGCCCGCAGCCTCCAGGATCGGCAGCACGCATTCCCGGGTGGCTCCCGGATAGACCGTGGATTCGAGGCTGAGCAATGTGCCGGGCCCTAAATGCGATGCCAGGTTTTCCACTGTGCGCTCGACAAAACCCATGTTCGGTTGGCGTCCAGCGGCGAGTGGGGTTGGGACGGCGATCAGCACAGCATCTGCTTCACTGGCGCGGGCTATATCGGTGGAGGCATCGAAACACCCGCTGGCGTTCGCTGCTTGGACTGCCGTTGCTGGGGCTGTCGTCAGATAGCTTTCACCCGCGAGTAGGCGCTTTGGTTTGGCGGGGTCAATATCAAGGCCAAGCACGCTGATGCCCCTGGCCGCGAAGGCCAGCGCCAGCGGTAATCCCACATAACCCAAGCCCACAACGGCGACTTTTAACTCGCCGTCCCCCGCTTTACGCGCAATTTGGGCCGCTGCATTTTCGCCGCTTGTCATCTTTCAATCCAAACCCTGTTGACGGCGCGCCAGCACGCGCGCTTTCTGTACTGCATATCAGAGGAGTTACGCGATGGCCTATTGGCTGTTCAAGACCGAGCCCGGCACATGGTCCTGGGACGATCAGATGAATACAGATATTGAAGGCTGGGACGGTGTGCGTAACCATCAAGCCTGCAACAATATGCGTGCGATGAAGATCGGCGATGAAGGCTTCTTTTATCACTCTGTCAAGGAGAAGCAGATTGTTGGCATCGTAAAGGTGGCGAAGGAATTCCATCCGGACCCGTCAGATGCAAGTGGTAAGTTCGGCATGGTTGGCATTTCAGCGGTGAAGCCTTTCAAGACGCTGGTGACGCTGGCAGACATTAAGGCTGATGATCGGTTTGAGGACCTGGCATTGGTGCGCCAATCGCGCCTGTCGGTCGTGCCGGTTTCCGATGATCATTGGGCGGCGCTCTGCGCAATGGGTGGGGTCAATCCATGAGTTTCGAAGGCATGGCGCTGATGGCGCTGGCAGATGTGCCGGAGGACGACGCTCGCGGCGTCACCATCCGGGATGGTGCCAAGATGCGGAAATTCGTGGTGCTGCGCTGGAAGGGTGAAACCATCGTCTACCGCAATCGCTGCCCCCATGCAGGCACGCCGCTTGATTGGATTCCGGATAGGTTCTTTGATCGCAGCGGCGCATTCATCTTCTGCGCCACCCACGGAGCTAGCTTTGAGCCTGACACAGGCCTATGCATCGATGGCCCCTGCGTTGGTGATGTATTGGATCGCTGCAAATTCACTGTAGTGGACGGCGTTGTGACACTGGATGAGCCGCTCTAGAGCAGTTCAACGCCGGGAACTCGGTCTTCCAGAAGTGTGGCGGGGGCATCAGTCGCGGTAATGAAGGCGGCATCATCATCTGCAGGCGCATTGAAGCTCGGCCCAAGGTCCAGCAGCAAGCTGTATCTTGCGCGGGCGGATAATTCCCTGAGGTCACGTTCAGCTTTGCCCGGCAGCGCAACGGAACGAAGACGCTGTTCGCCGCTCTCAACACCCTCACCGGCGCGGTCTTCGCCCGCAATATGCTGCGCCACAGACATCAGGAGTTCAATCGCTTCCTGAATGCCCTGGAGCGTGATATCCCCGCCGGCAAGGTCGTCCATGCGATCCTGGATAACTAAGCAGCCCACAAGACGCCGGCAGTGCGCCACTGGCTGGAGCGCCACCCGCGCTAGACCTTGCACTTCACCCCCGCCTCAAGCTCCTGGACCAACGCGCACTGTCAATTTTGGCGCAATTAATGCGCTTCCTTAACTGGTTAGATACCCCGTGGTTTTGCCCAAAGTCTCATGCACAACTTAGAAATTAGTATGTGATGGGATTGCTTAGCAAGGCAGCGATTGCATGTTTCGCGATGGGCGCGCATCCGCTAGGTTTGGTCAGGCCGTGGAATGCAGGGAACAGCAGATGTTTGGGACTGATAGCGTTATTCGTGACTACACCGTGGCGCGGAGTGAGTACCGTAACGTCATGCCTGAGACGTTTAATTTCGCCTACGACGTCATCGACGTGCGGGGCGCGAAGCACGACAAAACCGCGCTGATCGCCGTTGGAGCAGACGGCGCGCGCACCAGTGATGTCTCCTATTCTGACCTGTCGCGGCAATCCGGCCAGTTCGCCAACGGACTGAAGCGGCTTGGCCTTGCGAAAGGTGATTTCGCCTGTGTGGTGATTGGGCGAATACCTGAATGGTATGGGGTTTTGTTCGGCTGCATGAAGCTTGGTGTTGTCTCCATGCCGGGCACCAATCTGCTGACGGCGAAAGACATTTCCTACCGGATTAACCAGTCTGGTGCCAAAGCAGTGATCGTGACGGAGGAGCACTGCGACAAGGTTGAGGCTGTGCTGGCGGAGTGCCCAACGCTCGCCCACAAAATCGTCATTGGCGCCGCACGGGACGGATGGCTGAATTTCGCTGAAATGTGCGCAGCAGAAAGCCCTGAGGTCAGCCAGGCGGACTGCGGGCCATTTAAATCTTCAGACATGATGATGGCGTATTTTACGTCTGGCACGACAGCGCTGCCTAAGATGGTACCTCGGGACTTTGGCTACGGTCTGGCCCATGCGGCTACCGGCCTGTTTTGGATGGACCTGACCGAAGACGATATCCACTGGACGCTGACAGACACCGGTTGGGCCAAAGCCGCATGGGGCATGTTGTTCCCGCAATTGTTGCTTGGCTGCACGATTGTGCTGTTTGACGGCAAAGGCTTCGATGTGGACCAGCATCTGAACATGATCAAAGACCTGCAGGTGACGACCTTCTGTGCGCCGCCCACAGTCTACCGCCTGTTCGCGCAACAGGATTTGTCGAAATATGATGTCTCCAGTCTCCGCCGGTGCCTCGGTGCGGGCGAGCCGCTGAACCCGGAAGTCATCCGCTATTGGGAGACTCATACCGGGACCGTTATTGCCGACGGATATGGCCAGACCGAAACAATCAATATCGTCGCCAATTTCCCGGGCCAGGAAACCAAATTTGGCTCGATGGGCCAGCCAGTACCTGGTTTTGATATCGATGTTGTCGACGATGACGGCAATCGATTGGCGCGGGAAGAGGTCGGCCATATCGCTGTCCGCACCGAAACTGGCGGGGCTTGGCCACCGGGCTTGTTCAGCGGGTATTTGAAATCTGGTGGTGGCGTTGACCGGGATGCCTTCCGCAATGGCTGGTATTATTCCGGCGATACGGCCCGGAAAGACGCGGATGGCTATCTTTGGTTCGTTGGCCGGGCGGATGATCTGATTTCATCTGCCGGGTATCGCATAAGCCCATTTGAAGTGGAATCGGCGCTGCTGGAGCATCCCGCTGTTATGGAAAGTGCTGTGGTCGGCCATCCTGACCCAACCCGAGGCCAGGTCGTTAAAGCGTTCATTATTCTGGCGGATGGGCGGAATGGCAGCCCGGCCCTGGCAGAAGAAATTCAGGATTTCTGCAAGGACCTGACGGCACCCTACAAATATCCGCGCGTCATCGAATTCGTGAACGAATTACCGAAAACGATATCCGGCAAAATTCGGCGGGTGGAGCTTCGGGAAGGCAGCGAATAACCGCTAACTGCTTGCCCCAGGGCGGAATGCACCTTAGACAAAGTGTCCATGCGCGCTGCAATTGTTGGGGAGGCGCGCAGTAAATACGCACAAACAATCAATGAGGGTGGCGAGACATGGCCTAAAAGATCACTGAAATCTAAGGCATTGGCCCAAAATACGGCGAGACGCTTGGTAAATCTGGCATCAACACGACCGATAATCTGCTGGATACGTGCGCCGACAAAAAGGCCGCAAGGCCACGGCAGGTGACACCGGGTTGACGGAATCGTAGCTGCTGAAATGGGCGAATATGGCTGACCTGATGCGCATTAGCGGTGTCGGTGAAGAAATCAGAACTGCTGGAATCTGCTGGCGTCGATACCGTAAAAGACCTGAAATGTGCCGTCCGGATAACCTCGCTGCCAAGATAAAAGAGGTGAACGAGGACAAGAAGCTTAAGCGTCAAACGCCATCTGAAAGCCATGTCACCAAGAAGGTTGAATAGGCCAAAACCCTTGAGCCGAAGATCAGTCACTAAGGCCTTTCTCACTTTCTGCAACATTTCCTGCTCTTCTCCTGTCAGGGGCGAGGTTTGCGGAAAATGAATCGATATCCAAAGGAACCAACCCAATGGCCGGCGTAAAACGCATTTCGGCGGATGTGATCCGCCGCCAGCTTGAAGCCGTATTCCGGACATGGGGCATGGCCGAAGATCATATCGCCACCACGGTTAAAGTCATGGTTGCCACGGACCTTTCCGGCGTTGATAGCCACGGCCTCGGCATGCTGCCGTCATACGCAGATAGGCGGCGGCGCGGCATCATGAACATGCAGCCGGACCTCAAAATCGTCCGTGAGAAACCGGCGGTGGCGCTGATTGATGCGGATCGCTCCATCGGCCACCCACCTTCTGTCATGGCGATGAAGCTTGCGGTCGATAAGGCGCGGGTCTGCGGCGTTGCGGCTGTCGGCGTGCGCAATTCCAATCACTTCGGTGCTGCTGGATATTACAGCCGCATGGCCGCAGAAATGGGCATGGTTGGCATGGCCATGACTAATGCTCCGGGTGCGGCCATGGTGCCGACCTTTGGGCGGGAGGCCATGCTCGGCACGAATCCGATTGCGTTCGCGGCTCCAGCAACTAAGAACCCGTCATTCTCGCTGGATATGGCGACGACGACGGTGGCGTTTGGCAAACTCACGATCTCCAAGCGTCTCGGAAAAGCGATCCCAGAAGGCTGGGCGCTGGATGAAGGTAGCAAATCCACCACGAATGCCGACATCGCCCACGCCGCCCGCCGCCAACTGCCGCTCGGCGGTGACCGTGAGCGCGGCGGTCACAAAGGCTATGGCCTCGGCACGATGGTCGAAATTCTGTGCGCCGTATTGACCGGTGCCTGGGCGGACGGCTTCGACGACCAAGGCCGCCCCAAACATACCGACTATGATGTTGGCCACTTCTTCTTCGCGATTGACCCAGGCCTTGTCCGCGCTGATGGCGAATTTGAGGGCGATATGGACCTAATGATGGACATGCTGCGCGCCACGCCGCCAGCAGATCCATCGAAGCCGGTCATGGTGGCAGGCGACCCTGAAGTGAAGGAAACGGCGGAGCGCACACGCCTCGGCATCCCCGTCGCCGATATGCTGATAGAGGAAACCCGCGCGGTCACCGAAGAATGCGGCGCTGAGTTTCTCTTGGCGTAATCGACAAAATGGCGCCAGGATGGCCGCCATGGGATATCTGACGCGCACATTTCCGCTTTTCGCCGCGCTTCTGGCTACGATCATGCTGGTGCCAATCCATGCAACTGCCGATCAAAACGATCTAACGTTGGATGGCTTGTTTAAACAATTGCAGTCCGCCCCAAATGCCCATGCTGGCCAGGCGCTGGACCGTGAAATCTGGCAGGCGTGGCTGCGCCATGAGGATGACCGTACGGAATCATTGCTGACACTGGGCGCATCCGCGCTGAACCGGGGCCGGATTGACGTGGCGATGGGCGCTTTCAATGCCGCCATCAAACGTGACCCAAACTTCGCAGAAGCCTGGAATAAACGCGCAACCCTGAAATTCTTCACTGGGGATCTTGAAGGCTCCGTTGCGGATTGCGCCCAAGTGCTGAAGCTGGAACCCCGGCATTACGGCGCGCTCTCCGGCCTTGGCATGATCTATATGACGCTGGAAGATTGGGAGGGCGCTATCCGCTGGATTGAAGCGGCTCTCAAAATCAACCCGCACATGCCCAACGCGCGAGCTGCATTGGCGGAAGCCCGCAAGAAGTTTGCAGCGGAAGAAGCCTGAACCCACCTACCAGCAAATATTGAAAGCCTGATCCATGACCATGAAGCTTTACGGCATTCCCGGCAGCCGTGCCGCCCGCAATATCTGGGCATTTGAAGAAACTGGCTTGCCTTATGAACGCATTGATGTGGTAATGCGGAAGGGAACCGGCACGCTAGAGTTCCTTGCGATCAATCCCAATGGCCGTATTCCTGCCCTTGTTGATGGCGATTTGGTGCTGTTCGAAAGCTTGGCAATTAACAGCTATATCGCCATGAAATCTGGCTGTGACTTATCGCCCAAAAGCCTGGCTGAAGGCGCCACGAGCGAGCAATGGTCCCTCTGGGCGATGACGGAAACGGAAAAGCCGCTGCTCCGCGCCCTGTTCCACAGTCTCGGCGTGATGGGCTACGAGAAAGACCCGGCAATCGTCGCGGAATGCATGGACGAACTTGCGCGGCCCTTTAAAGTGCTTGATGGGCATTTGGCGGACCTGGATTATTTGATGGGCGGGCGCTTCACCATCGCGGACCTAAACGTCGCCAGTGTGCTTGCTTGGGCGGCAACGGCGCGGCTTGATCTTTCAACATATTCGAACCTGGACAAATGGCTGAAAGCTTGCCTCGCGCGGGATGGCTATCAGAAGCTCCGCGCGATCCAAAAAGCCGAATAACAGGAGGGCGTTTTGTTAGAGATTCTGGGCCGCACACCGCAAGCGACAACGCTCCGAGACCTGGTAGTCATGCGTGCGGCATATGGTAACAAGCCGCTGCTGATCTGCCGGGATGAAGTGCTGACCTATGCGGACGCGGATCGTCTCTCCAACCGCGTCGCCAATCAGTTATTGGCCAGAGGTTTGGTCAAAGGCGATGTGGTCGCGACCTTCATGTACAATGCGGTCGAGCAGGCTTTGCTTTGGTTCGGCTGCGCCAAGATCGGCGCGATCTACGCATCGCTGAATGTATCGCTGGCGAAGGATGATCTGGCCTACAGCCTGAACGACACGGGCGCCAAGCTGTTCGTCGTTGATGAAGAACTGGCTCCCGTATTCAATGATGCCCTGACTAGCCTTGAGATCACGCCTGAGATCTTCGTCCATGGTGATCCCACATGTGTGCCGGGGGCTGCGCTGCTGGATGGACTAATTATGGGTGCTGAGACGTTGCCTGAAGCCGATGTTGGCATGACGGACCCCGTATGCATCGTCTATACTGGCGGGTCTACATCTATGCCGAAAGGTGTGCTGGCACCGCATCTGTATTACATCGCCGCAGCCATGCGCTACCAAGAAATAGCGGACGCGACGGAGGATGACGTCCACTACGCGAACTCCCATTTCTTCCATATCGGCGGTCAACAATTCGGTGTCACGGGGCCGCTTTATTGTGGCATGACGGGCGTAATGGATCGCTGGTTCAGCGCCTCCAAATACTGGGAGATCGTGCGGAAATATGGGGCCACGATCCTTGATCCGCTGGGAACGATGATGTCCTTGCTGCTGTTGGCACCGGAATCGCCTTTGGACAAACAACACAAAGCCCGCGTCGGCGTTGGCATCGCGGCGAGCCAGGTGCGCCGGGAACTGAAGGAGGAATTCGAGACCCGCTTCGGCACGCCGATGTTGGAAGTCTACGCCATGACGGAAATGGGCGTGCTGCTGTGTAGTGAGCGCATGCATGACCGTCGCCAAGGCTCCTGCGGGCGGCCCCATGGCTGGGCGGAATTCCTTATCGTCGACGATGAGGATAATCCGCTGCCCCAGGGCGAAACCGGCCAGATATTGATCCGCCCTAGCGTGCCTAACAGTGTTATGCAGTGCTACATCAATAAACCGGATGAGACGATCGCGGCATGGGGGAACCTTTGGTACCACTCTGGCGATTTGGGTTATCTGGATGCGGATGGCTATGTATATTTCGTTGGGCGGGAGGCGCATTGGATTCGCCGGCGCGGTGAAAACGTCTCGGCGTTTGAGGTCGAAAAAGCCATGACCGCTCATACTGCCGTGCAAGATTGCGGCGTTGTCGGCGTGCCGTCTGAATTGGGCGAAGAAGATATCAAGGCCTATGTGGAAGTCGTTGCGGGTGCTGACCAACCCGCACCTGAGGAACTGGTCGCATGGTGCCGGGAGCGTATCGCTTACTTCAAAACGCCCCGCTATATCGAATTCGTTGCAGAATTTCCGCGCACCATGACGAAGAACGAAATCGCCCGTCATGAATTGCGCGCTTTGGGGCTTGGCGATTGCTGGGACGCTGACAATCCATGATCAAACGCATGACCCTAGCCTTGGCGGCGCTCTTGTTCGGTGCTTCGATGCATACGGAAGCTTTCGCCCAAACGTCGCAAATTCGTGAAATGACCGGCAATTGGACCGGAGATGATCCGCGCCTTCTAAAGCCGCGCCTGCTGCAGATGGTGGCGTCTACTGGGCTCAGTGTTGACCGCGTTGACGCCACGTTCGCGCGCCACCTCTGGCCGGGTGGCGATCTAGCCCATCGCATCGCTGCTGTATTCGATCGAGCAAGTGGCGAATGGCGCACTAACCCTGTCGCTAGGACCGCACGGCGGGGGGATAGCTTGTTTATCCAGTGGGAGATTTTCTATCGTCGGCTTGCTATCAAGCAACCGCAGAAAACCCGCGTGTCTGGTTCACCGCTGAGAGAAAGAACAATTGGCTGCACGCAGGCAGATTCGGATCGTGATTTGCTGCTGTTGCGAACCATGGCCCAGGGTCTGCTGGTCGGGTATCCAGAGGTCGTTCTCCCTCTGAGCGGCTATCCTGCGCCGCCCCATTTGATGGTTAGCCTGAGAAATATGGGCTTCAAAATGGTGAAAGGAGAGGTCGCGATTGGTGCGAACTCAATGCGATTGGGCCCATCTGATCTTGCGATGTACGCGCCACGCCAACAGCGACCAGTGAATGAATTGCGGTGCCAATATCTCCCTCAACTAATGGATTCCATCCCAGACGGGTACTACAGGCTGGCCCGATGGGCTTATGCTGAAACCCAGCGCGATGTTCGCAGGCGGCCAAGCCTCAGATGCGTTCCCCACAAAGCACTGGTTTTTACATGAGGCTGGGTTTCATCTGGGCAATGTTGGATTTCTGCCAACCCCACCCCCGCAGGATACGGTTTGCGGCGAAAACCGGGTGGTTGTGATGGCGGATACCGTGAATGCGGTTGCGTTAGGCACCCCCGAATACGGGATTTGCACATGTGGATAGACCGAGGGCCAGGATGTCGGCACCTTGATTGCCCAATGTTAATCCAAATTGAAAGCCCAACCCCGATTCCCGGCTTGCCAACACCGCGCAGCACATTCTTCCGGAGTGAAACCTTTGAGTGAGTGCAATCTGCGCCATGTCGCAACCGGTCTCTGCTTCCCAGAAGGCCCTATCGCTTTAACCGATGGCAGCTTCATCGTTGTTGAGATTGAGGCGGGGCGGGTATCGCGGATCAGCCCCGATGGCTTGATTTCTACGTTGGCGGATACAGGCGGTGGGCCGAATGGCGCGGCACTTGGGCCAGATGGGCGCGTGTATGTCTGTAACAATGGCGGCATGGCATTCCATTATTCCGATGGCCTCATCCTGCCGGGGCATGGTCAAGAAGGTGCGGCAACTGGTTGGATTGATGCGATTGATCTTCATACGGGTGCGATTGAAACGCTGTATCGGGCCTGTGATGGCCGCCCGTTGATCGCGCCAAATGACCTGGTATTTGATGCAGCAGGTGGGTTCTATTTCACGGACCATGGGAAGGCCCGCAAGTATGATCGGGACCGGGGAGGCGTGTATTACGCCCATGCAGATGGTTCCCACATCAATCGCGTATGGGCACCGATGGAGGGGCCGAATGGCATCGGGTTGTCGACTGATGGTGCGACGCTGTATGTGGCCGAAACGCCGACGGGCCGGCTTTGGGCGTTTGATATCGTCAGCCCAGGCAAGATTGACCGCGCGCCAGGTCCCGCGCCCTGGCAGCCCGGGCGCTTACTCGCGAACCCGGCGGGCTACCACATGTTTGATAGTTTAGCGGTGGATGCTGCGGGCGATGTTTGGATTGGCACGATCCCGAATGGTATAACGCGTGTCTCGCCCAGTGGCGATGTTACCTATTATCCGATGCCGGATGTGCTGCCGACGAACATCTGTTTTGATGCTAGCGGCCAAGCCTACGTCACGCTGTCCAGCCAAGGCCAGCTCGCGGCATTTGACCCGGATTGAAGGTTGGCGCAGACTTTTAGGTAGGAGAAGTTGACTAACCTGCTTCCAGCCCCCTCACCCTGCCCTCTCCCCTCCCCAAAACAGTATATGGCGAGGGGAGAGGGCAGGGTGAGGGGGCTGGAAGCAGGTTAGGTCTTGATGTTGCAATCGCAGGAGATGACAGATGCCTTATGAGAAAATTGATGTCCGCCCCGTAACACCGACGCTTGGCGCTGAAATCCACGGCGTGGACTTGTCAAAGCCATTGGGCAATCGGGAGTTTTCTGAAATCCATGACGCGTTGATCGAACATCAGGTCATCTTCTTCCGCGATCAGGACATCACCCTGGATCAACACAAGGATTTTGGCCGGAAGTTTGGGCATCTGCATGTGCATCCCTCTGCTCCTGGCCCGGCAGGCCACCCGGATGTGCTAACCATTCACGCGGATGAGAACGCCAAGCAGATAGCCGGAGAGCGCTGGCATTCCGATGTGTCCTGCGATCCAGAACCACCAATGGGCTCGATCCTCCGCCTGCATACAATCCCGCCAGAAGGTGGCGATACGCTGTTTGCCAGCATGTATGCAGCCTATGACGCGTTGTCTGACAAGATGAAAGCGTATCTGGAAGGTCTCACCGCCATCCATGACGGCAACCCCAACTATCATGACCGCGCGCAACGGGATGGTCGGAAAGATGACCGGGTGTTTCCGCGATCAGAGCACCCGTTGATCCGCACCCATCCGGTCAGCGGTAAGAAGGCGATTTTCGTGAACCCGGTGTTCACCGTTGGCATTAAGGATCTACCGAGGGACGAAGCGGACGCGATCCTGCGCTTTCTTTATGCCCATAATAATCGCCCGCAATGGCAAGTCCGGTTCAAGTGGCAGAAGAACTCCATCGCGTTTTGGGATAACCGCTGCGTCCAGCACATCGCCATGTGGGACTATTTCCCGAATGTGCGATCCGGCTACCGGGTGACAGTTAAGGGCGACCGCCCCGTCTGAAGGGTTGACAGGCGCGGAAGGGCGTGGGAACCGAGCGCTTATTAGCACGCTAGAACCAGGACTCCCGCCAGTGTTCCGCCTCCTACGCCGTATCCTGACAGGTCTTGGCCTTTTCAGCCTCGTCGCGATGATGACCGTAGCTGGCCTTGTGATCACGAATACATTCACCGTCGATAAGCTGCGACTGCTGGTGAAGTACAATCCGCTGGTGACAAGCGTGCAGCCAGTCCAGTCCGAAACCGCGATCCAAAGTACGCTGTTGCGGCTCAAACTTAAGTCACACGCTATTGCTGCGATGGCCGATGAATTTGTCAGCGGCGCGGGCGCTATTCAGCCAATCCCTGGTGGAATGTTGATCGCGGAGCGCAATGGTCGGTTCCACTTTTTTGATGAGCGCGGCGCTGAACCAAAAGTTACGACAACGCAAATCAGTCTCGACACCAATCAGGTGCAGTTTGAGACCCACGCCGCGTCCGAAGGCTACGCCACCAAACCCGGGCGTAATGTTGGCTATGCGGGCCTTGGCATGCGCCTGCATGACTTGCTGTTGCTGCGTGACGGCAAGCGTTTGGCGGCGACGCACACCCGCTGGGATAATGTTGCGAAATGCGTGAAACTGCACCTTGTTATCGCGGACTTTACGGCGGGCGACGTGCCAAAAGTCGGCGCTTGGCAGACGCTGTTCAGCACCACGCCCTGCATGCCCTTGAGCGGCATCAAGCGTAAACCCTTTGCTGGTCATCAGGCGGGCGGACGGATGGTTGAGATGGTGGATGGACGCATACTTTTTACTGTCGGTGACTTCAAGAACGATGGCGTGAAGCGGGATATTTCGACCGCTGATCCGTCAAACTCCTACGGTAAGCTGCACATTCTGGATCTCGCTAGCGGCGTAACCGAAGTCTTCTCGACCGGGCATCGCAATGCCCAGGGCCTTGTGATCGCGAGCGATGGACGCATCTGGTCGACAGAGCATGGGCCGTCTGGCGGCGACGAAGTTAATCTGATCCGCCGGGGTGCCAATTACGGTTGGCCTGTCGCCACATATGGCAGGGATTGCCGGACCTGCGCTTGGCAGCAGCAGGGTAAGCATGATGGCCATGGCCTGCCTGTTTTCGCCTTCGTTCCGTCCATCGGTATTAGCAACCTGGTCGAGCTGCAGGACTTCGCATCAATTTGGGATGGTGACCTATTGGTCGCCAGTCTGAAGCAGGAGACACTGCATCGCCTACATATCCGCGAAGGTCGAGTTGTGCTGGACGAACCAATCCGTATTGGCGACAGGCTGCGCGACATCCAAATGTTGGACGATGGCCGTGTGGCGATCTGGACGGACAGCGGCAAGCTGATGTTTCTAACGGCAGACAAGGCACCAGCGCAATCGGCCCTGCTGGCAGCGAAGCTATCTGAGGATGCGCAGGATACAATTGAGCAATGCCGCGCCTGTCATGATCTTGATCCAGGTATCGCCGGGCCAGATCGGCTATCGCTTTGGGGCGTGCACGAGCGAGAGAAAGCAAGCCTGCCAGGCGGTCAGTATTCAGATGCGCTGAAGGCAGTAGGCGGAAACTGGGATGATGCGGCGCTGGATGCATTCCTGGTAAGTCCAGCATCAGCAATCCCCGGCACATCGATGGCGTTTGAAGGCATTCAAGATGCGGCGTTGCGTCAGACCATCATTGACTATCTGAAGGCGCTACAATAGGGCCAGTACAGGTTTTGAGCGTAGGGTTTGAGCGATGTTTGACGGCAAGTCGATTTTGATCACCGGGGGCACTGGCTCCTTCGGTAAGAAGTATGTGAAAAATTTGCTGGCGCGCCACAAGCCTGCCCGGGTCGTGATATATTCCAGGGATGAGCTGAAGCAGTTTGATATGCAGCAGCAGTATAACTCCCCGGAGTTGCGCTACTTCATCGGCGATGTGCGCGACCGGGAACGTTTGTCCCAAGCCATGCGCGGCATTGATTTTGTGATCCACGCAGCCGCATTGAAGCAGGTGCCAGCGGCGGAATACAATCCGATGGAATGCATCAAAACCAATATCCATGGCGCTGAAAATGTGATCCTTGCGGCCATCGATAACCAGGTTGATAAAGTCATCGCGCTTTCGACAGACAAGGCGGCGAACCCGATCAATCTGTATGGCGCCACCAAGCTGGCGTCAGACAAGCTGTTAGTCGCGGCAAACAACATGACTGGCCAGAACCCGACGCGGTTCTCCGTCGTTCGCTACGGGAATGTTGTCGGCTCACGCGGGTCCGTCGTGCCATATTTTGAGAAGCTGCTGGCGGAAGGTGCGGACTCATTGCCAATCACCGATATGCGGATGACGCGGTTCTGGATCACCTTGCAGCAAGGCGTCGATTTCGTGCTAAAGAACTTTGAACGCATGGTGGGTGGTGAAATCTTCGTGCCACGCATCCCGTCGCTGCGTATCGTGGATTTAGCGACTGCGATGGCACCAGGATTGGCGCAACGCAATGTTGGCATCCGGCCCGGTGAGAAAATTCACGAGATCATGTGCCCAGCCGATGATAGCCACCTGACGGTTGAGTTTGACGATCATTTCGTCATCACTCCCGCCATAACTTTCCAAACCATGTCGAGTGACTACAAAGTCAATGCGCTTGGTGAGCAGGGCAAGCCAGTGCCCGGTGAGTTTGAATATAATTCCGGCAACAATCCTCACTTTCTCAACATTGAGGAAATCCAAGAATTTAATACGATGGCAGAGCTATGATTCCATACGGCCGCCAGCACATCACTGATGATGATGTTGCGGCCGTTGAGGCCGTTCTGCGGTCTGATTTCTTAACGCAGGGACCCGCTGTTCCAGCTTTTGAGAAAGCGCTGGCAGCGTATTGCGGCATTAAGCATGCCGTCGCCGTGAATAGCGCCACCTCCGCCCTGCACATCGCCTGCCTTGCACTTGGCGTTGGTGAGAGTGACGCTGTATGGACGACACCTAACACTTTTGTGGCGAGCGCCAATTGCGCGCTCTATTGCGGCGCTTCGGTTGATTTTGTCGATATTGATCCCGGCACTTTCAATATGTGCGCTGATGCATTGGCGGTGAAACTGGCTGCGGCCGACGCACCACCAAAGGTCGTTATCCCAGTGCATTTCTCTGGCCATTCTTGCGATATGGCGGCAATCGCGGCCTTAGCGGAACAATACGGCTTCAAGGTAATAGAGGATGCATCCCACGCGGTTGGCGGCCGCTATCGGGGCAGCCCTGTAGGAGACTGCGCCTATAGCGACATCACGGTTTTCAGCTTTCATCCTGTTAAAATCATCACCAGCGCGGAAGGCGGCGTTGCGCTGACTAATAATGATAATTTGCGCCGGAAGATGGACCGATTGCGCAGTCACGGTGTTACCCGAAATCCGGATGATCTGACCAATCTAGATGAAGGCCCCTGGCATTATGAGATGCTAGAACTTGGCCTAAATTACCGGATGACGGATATGCAGGCCGCACTCGGTCTCAGCCAGATGCAGCGGTTGGATGAATTGGTTGCGCGCCGTCAGGTTTTGGCGGATCGCTACGATGTGCTTCTGGCGGACCTACCCCTCGTTTGCCCGGGCCGCGCTGTGCATGCCTATTCGGCGTGGCACCTTTACTGCATCCAGATTGATGAGCGGCAAACCGACTTGAGCCGACGGCAGGTGTTTGAGACGCTTCGGGCCAATGGGATTGGTGTCAACGTTCACTATATTCCGGTGCACACACAGCCTTATTACCGCGCAAAAGGCTTCAAACCAGGCGATTTTCCGATGAGTGAGGCTTATTATAAGAACGCCATCACCATCCCGCTTTACGCGACCATGAGAGCTGCGCAGCAGGATGAGGTTGTGGCCGCGCTGAAACACGCGCTCGGGGCCGCATGAACGTCGCGATTATTCCGGCGCGGGGCGGGTCAAAGCGTATTCCGCGCAAAAATATCCGCCCGTTTGAAGGCAAGCCGATTATTGCCTATTCGATTGAGGCCGCTCTGGAAACGGGCTTGTTCGATCGGATCGTTGTTTCGACCGATGATAGAGAAATCGCCGGCGTCGCGCAGTCTTATGGTGCTGAGGTTCCGTTCCTCCGCCCTGCTAAAATCGCAGATGATATGACGGGCACTGCCCCGGTGGTGAAACATGCGGTTGAGAAATTGCAAGCTGCGGGCGATGAAATTCTATGCGCTTGCTGTATTTATGCGACTGCGCCATTTGTGCGCTCCAGTGATCTAACAGCAGCCTATGAGGCGCTTAAAGCAGTGCCAGAAAAAGCTTTTGCTTTCAGCGTTACAAGCTTTGCATTTCCCGTTCAGCGCGCACTAGCCATTCGAGATGGTGGATTGGCGCCGCTCTACCCCGAATTTAGCGAGTTGCGGTCGCAGGACCTGGAAGAAGCCTATCATGACGCGGGGCAATTTTATTGGGGCCGGAGCATTGCGTGGTTGGGTGAAACGCCACTGTTTTCACACGCTTCAATCCCTGTCATCCTGCCGCGACATAGGGTGCAAGATATTGATACAATAGAAGATTGGACGCGTGCGGAGCATATGTTCCGCGCACTTGGGGGTGCGAAGCCATGACCGTGCTTTTCCGTGCGGACGCCTCTGCCGAAATCGGCACAGGCCATATTATGCGTTGCTTTGCCTTAGCCGACGCGCTGAAGACGCTTGGCGAGGAATGCGTATTTGTGTGCCGCGATATTCCTCGCTTACTTGCTGAACGTATCACGAATGATGGTTACGGCCTGCAATTTCTCATTCCAACAAATGGCGACAACTCAGCCAAGGCCGCTGAAGTTCCCTATGCCCATTGGCTGAAAGCACCATGGCGCGATGACGCCGTTGAGACCAGTGAGATCGCACAGGAAGTTGGCGCTGATTGGATCATTGTTGATCACTACGGTCTTGATGCGGATTGGGAGCTTGCCGTTGCGACAGCCGACCGCAGTGTAGCGGCTATGGATGATCTGGCAGACCGGCGACACGCTGCCGCCTTGGTATCGGACCCTAGCCTCGTTGCGGAACCGCATGACCGCTATAAAAATCTGACAGCACCCGGTTGTCAGCTACTGCTGGGTCCGCGCTATGCCGCACTCCGTAGTGAATTTTCGGATGCGCCGCCGCGTTTGCCTGCGCCCGGTGGCGAGCCAATGCGGTTCCTGATTGCATTCGGCGGCGTGGACGCTGCTGGAATGACACGGGTTGCGATCGAAGCTTTGGCAGCCGTTGTGGAGGCAGGTGATCACGCTCACGTTGTAGTTGGTGCGGCCCATGAAGGCCGTGCTGCAATTGCTGGGCGGTGTGCTGAGCTTGGCTGGACCTGCCACGTCAATTCTTCCCGAATGGGCCAAATTATGGCAGCTGCAGATTTGGCGATTGGTGCAGGCGGCAGCATGGTCTGGGAGCGCATGTCGATGGGTTTGCCAACCATTACCATTATCGTCGCCGATAATCAGCGGGATCAGGTGAATGAGGCGGCGCGGTTCAATCTGCTTGTCGCCGTGGAACAGGCAGACGCGAGCCTGGAAGCGCTTCGAGAGCAGATTAAGTCTTTGCGTGGCAATAGTGGGTTGCGGGAAAAGATGAGTGCGGCCTGCCGGCGTCGGGTTGATGGCAAGGGGGCTGTTCGTATTGCCAGGCGGATCGCGCCGTGTTCGGTCAAGCTGCGTCCCGCGACAGAAGCTGACAGCGCTGACCTACTGGAATGGCGCAATCATGAACTTATTCGCATGGTCTCGCACAATACTGAAATGATTTCGCCGGAAGATCACGAGCTTTGGCTTACTGGCACGTTGAGCAATCCAGCGCGTCGGTTGTTGATCGCGGCTGACAATGATGGCGTGCTCGGTGTTTTACGGTTCGACAAAGGGCCAACGAACGCAGAAGTTTCCATCTATTTGGCACCGCAAAGGCTCGGCAGTGGGCTTGGGCCCAGCCTGTTGATGGCCGGTGAGGCGGCAATCGCGGAAGATTGGCCAGATGTCCTAGAAATTCTGGCCGAAGTGCTGCCAACGAACCGGGCATCAAAAGAGCTGTTTCTATCCTGCGGCTATCGCTATTCTAGCGGCTTCTACCGCAAATTGGTTGGACTGGCGTCGTGAATACTGTGATTGATATTGTGGGCCGGAAAATTGGCCTCGACCACCCACCTTTTGTGATCGCGGAGATGTCGGGCAACCACAACCAGTCCCTGGACCGAGCTTTGGAGATTGTGGATGCCGCCGCTGCCGCTGGTGCCCATGCATTGAAGCTGCAGACCTACACAGCTGACACGATGACGCTTGATATCGCCGAAGGTGATTTCGTTATCACAGACCCGAACAGCCTTTGGCATGGTCGCACACTTTATGACCTTTACGAGGAAGCGCATACGCCTTGGGACTGGCATCAGCCGATCTTTGAGCGCGCCCGTAGCCACGGCATGATCCCGCTGAGCACGCCGTTTGATGATAGCGCTGCCGACTTCCTCGAGAGCTTGGGCGCCGCTGTTTACAAGATTGCGTCGTTTGAGAACACAGACCTGCCTCTGGTGCGAAAAGTCGCCAGCAAAGGTAAGCCGATGATTATCTCCATCGGCATGGCGACTTTGGCTGAAATAGATGAAACCGTTCGCGCCGCCAAATCGGCAGGCTGTCAGGACATCATCCTGTTGCAATGCACCAGCACCTATCCAGCAACGCCAGAGAACACGAATTTGGCGACGATTCCGCATATGCGAGCTGCGTTTGACTGCGAAGTTGGCTTGTCGGACCACACCATGGGTGTTGGCGCGTCAGTCGCCAGTGTAGCGCTCGGTGCCACGGTGATTGAGAAACACTTTACGTTGGCCCGTGCCGACGGCGGCGTTGATTCCGCGTTCTCCCTGGAGCCGGACGAAATGGCGGCGTTGGTGACAGAGAGCGAACGGGCCTGGCAGGCGATTGGCCACGCGCAATACGGCACGGTTTCAGCGCAGGAGGCAAAGTCACTCGCCTTCCGGCGTTCGCTGTATGTGACGGCGGATGTAGCGGTCGGTGAGGCTTTCACGAAGCAGAATGTTCGCGCGATACGGCCTGGCTTTGGCCTTGCATCCAAATGGCTGGACGTGGTGCTAGCGCGCACCGCCAATCAACCGATCAAGCGAGGCACGCCGCTGAGCTGGGAATTACTCTAACGGCGCGCCTGCCGGATGGTTAAACGCCCATATCGTCGAAAACGCCTTTAGCAAGGCGGAATGCGGATACGGCTGAAGGGGCACCTGCATAAACGGCGGCTTGCAGGAAAACCTCTGCGATTTCTTCCTTGCTGCAGCCATTGTTGATGGCGCCGCGCGTGTGCAGTTTCAGCTCACCCTCGCGGCCAAGCGCGGAGAGCATGGCAAGGTTCAGCATGCTGCGGGTTTTAAGGTCCAGGCCTTCGCGCTGCCATACAGTGCCCCAAGCGGTTTCGGTTACAAACTGCTGCAGGGTCTGCATGAACGGATCTTCGGCGGCACTTTCAATGGATGGTTTTACGTATTCAGGCCCAAGCACTTTCAAGCGTGTCGCCAGGCCAGCGTTGAAGGCATCATTGGTGTTGTATTTGGAGGTATCGATCATGGATTGGTCCTTTGGATAAGGTCAGGTTTCGCCAAAAAGGAACGCCAGTAGGACAAGGCGCCGGCCTTTGGTGACGTGCAGTGGCTCGTGCAGCAGTGATGATGAGAACACGACTGCTTCTCCTGTTGCCGGGCTGAAGCGCTGGGCACCAAATTCAGAAAACGCCAGTGCCCCGCCTTCAAAGTCTTCCGCATTCAAATTGATAGAGCAAGCGAATCTCCGGTGGGCAACGTTTGCCTGAACATTGTCCCGGTGACCATGCAACTCGCCGCCACGTTCACCTTCATAACAGCCGATCCGGTAGCGTTCGTGCCGGGTGACCCGGTAATGAAACGCTTTATGAATTTCGGGGAAAAGGCGCCGCCGCAACCGGTCGTTGATCAGCGCCTGAGTCTTCTGATTGACGATCCAATGATCGATCCGGTCCTTGCGACCATAATCAGGAATACGCATTTTGTAGTCTGATTTCTGGTTCTGCACCCCATGGCCCGGCTCTAAGAACACGTTTCCATCCATATTATAGACAGTTATCAGGCGCTTGCAGTCTGCGGGCGTGAATACGTTCGGTACGATCAGGACCGGAGCCTGGCGTTCTGCGGGTTTTGGTTGGGTATCCGCTGCTAAGGCCTGCACGAGTTTAAGGGCGCGGGCGGCTTGGGTCTCCGGCTCGTCCCGGAACAGTGCCATTACATGGCCGTTTCGCCCGATTACAACCGTTCCCGGCCCTTTACCACCAGCGAAGAAAGCCGATGCCTGTCCAGCTTTGTCAACCAGTGCTGCCGGTGCCCCGCCGCGCCTGGTCATGGCGACGGCATGCGCGCCGGAGGCTTTGATGTCGTCGGCGCACGCCAGCAGCTCAGCCACAGGGGCTGATGCAGCATCAGGCGCAATGGTCAGGATCATGGGCTTGCCGGCGACTGTATCGGCTTGGCTGTCGAAGGGCTCTTCGCCGTCGTGGCGCGGCAAGGTAAAGCGTGGAGCGATATCGCCGATATCGAGCGGCGGCGGGGGTTGAGGCGCCATTTGGGAATCCGTTTCTAAGTGAGTCCAGCTTTGCGGCGTAGGTCTACTGGATCATCCGGCAGGTCCTTTACGGCATTGGCAAACGCGTCATCCGTTGTTGCTGGGAGTTTGACGAGCAGCTTCACGAATTGATCGCCGCGATCAGCAGAATCGCCCTTTTTTGCCACGCCTTTACCTTTGAGGCGAAGTACGGTTCCCGAGTCTGCACCCTTAGGCACCGTCAACATCACATTACTATCGATTGTCGGCGTTGATACGCGGCCGCCCAGCACGGCTTCTTTCAGCGATATCGGCAGATCGAGCCAGATATCGCGGCCTTCGCGACGGAAATGTGGGTGAGGCGTAACCTTCAGCTCAACAATCGCGTCACCGGGCGATCCGCCATCTGAACCCGGTTTGCCTAGGTTGGCTAGACGGAGCGCATGGCCGGTTTCAGACCCTGTTGGCACACGCACGTCTACTTCCCGGTTTGTCGGCAGCTTGACGCGCTTGGAGCAGCCCCGAGCCGCCTCCATGAAGTTCAGCGTGAGCATGATGCGGATGTCGCCGCCCTTCTGAACGGTCGTGTTGCGACGACCGCCAAAGGTATCAAACAAGTCGCTGAACAGGTCGTCGGCATTGAAACCACGGCCACCGCCGCCAGCACGTGCGTATTCGCTCTCGAACCCACCGCCTCTGCGCGCGCTGCCTGGATTGCTTGAGAACCCGCCTGGGAAGGGGCGCGCCTTTTCCTTTCCATCGGCGTCTATTTCGCCTCGATCAAAGCGGGCGCGCTTGGTTTTATCGCTTAGGAGGTCATAGGCGGCGTTAGCTTCCTTGAAACGACGTTCAACGTTGGCGTCGCCGGGATGAATATCGGGATGATACTTCTTGGCAAGCTTGCGGAATGCCGACTTAATCTCGTCCGCGTTCGCAGTCTTGGTGATGCCAAGGGTTGCATAGGGATCAGCCATGGGCGGTTCCGCTGGAAACTTTATATAATAAGGTCAATGGTCTAAGGGCAGAAATCAAACGCTTAAGACCTCCCACTCGCCTTTAGCGTTTCGGCAAGCTGTGCGCTTGCCACGACTGATATCCCTACTTGCAGGTTTGGCGACAACATCAATCTGGCGGCACTGCTTGCCCGCCTGTGCACCGCTTTTGGGCCGATAAACTGGCCCAGGTGTTACCTGGCCAGATGCACCGGTGTTTGGGTTGGACCATGCACTGGTCTGGCCGGCGCGGTTGTTGGCGAGTGCTTCTTGCGTCGCCGTGCCGGCCTGCTGTTTGTCCTCAGTCGACAGGCCTTCCCCAAGCTCGCCGCCAAGCCATCCGCCAAGCACGGCGAGGCCAACAACAGCTGCTGTGCGCGTGATACCTGAACCGATCTGGGATCCAACAAGAACGCCGACAACGGCACCTGCGACAGTGCCGATCTTTCGGCCGCTCGATTTATTTCCCTCCGCACAGGCGGTCAACGCGACGCACGCGGCGGCGATTATGGCTAATTTCCGCACCATCAGAACTCTCCCTTTGCGGCCCCGCGACGCTTTGCCCAGCCGCCTGCCCACCCGATCTTGCCTACATCATATAGCGCGCTCTACATGTGGCGCGCCAGGGCCTTTCCGCCACCAAATTCGCCCAACGTGGCGAGACCAAGGCGACCAGGTCTGGATTGAGATTTGATCGCGCGCTTTTTGGCGCTTTGAGAAAGGATAACGCCATGGATGATATGGTTGTTGACGATCCCCACCGTCTGTTTGACGAATGGATGGCTGCTGCTGAAGCGTCTGAGTTGAATGACGCAAACGCGATGACGGTAGCGACTGTTGGCGCTGATGGACGTCCCGCAGCGCGTATTCTTTTGCTGAAGGGCCACGATTCCCAGGGTTTCGTATTCTATAGCAATCTGGATAGCCGCAAGGGCCAGGAAATCAGGGTCAACAGTGCGGTTGCGCTGCTCTTTCATTGGAAAACACTCCGCCGCCAGGTGCGTATCGAAGGGCCTGTGCAGCTGGTCACATCTGAGGAGGCGGACACTTATTTCGCATCCCGCGCGCGCATGAGCCGGATTGGTGCCTGGGCGTCTGACCAGTCCCGCCCGCTCGAAAGTCGCGCAGCACTCGAAGCGCGCGTGTCAGAGATGGAGACTCGGTTTGATGGCCAGGAACCACCGCGCCCGGAGAACTGGTCTGGATTCCGCCTCGTCCCGGAACGGATCGAGTTCTGGCGCGATGGGGCATTCCGCCTGCATGACCGGATTATCTACCAACCTGAAGGGGCTGGATGGCGGACGACCCGGCTATATCCCTAGCTGTTGCACTGCTGCAAAAGCGTTTGCAGGTGTGCCTGCGATCAGACTGGTAGCGCCTCACCATGGATATGGTATTGTGATATCGAATTAGCGTTCTGGCAGCGTCCTATGCGACTCGCCGCCGATGTCTGAGGGGGCGCGGATATGAGCTTTGGTACGATTTTGGCACCGGTTGGTGATGTCGATAGCGGCCTCCCGGCTTTGGAGCTGGCGTTTGCGGTGGGTCGTTCGTTTGGTGCCCACGTGGATGTGCTGCATGTCGGTTCTGACCCGCGCCAGGTTGTTCCTTATGTAGGCGAAGGTCTATCGGGTGCACTGATCGATGAAGTAGTCGCCGCCGCCGCGACGGATAGCAGCGAGCGTGAGCACGGAGTGCGCAGGCTGTTCGATGCTCTAACTGAAGCAAAGACTGCGCCGATTGCGCATACGCCACAGCTAGGCTTCAGCGTTGCATGGCGCGAAGATATTGGCCGCGAAGACGCCCGCGCCGCTGCATGGGCAAGGGCTGCGGACCTCGCCATAACGATGCGGCCGCTCGCTGAGGCGGAGGCAGCGACGACTGCGCTGTTTGAAGCGCTCGTATTTGAAGGTGGCTTGCCGGTACTGTTGGCACCGCCAGGGTGGAATAGCGGAAAATCCATTGGCACACGCATTCTGATTGGCTGGAACGGCGGCGCGGAGGCGGCGGGGGCCATCGGTGCCGCCATGCCATTCTTTGAAAAAGCATCCGCCGTCAAAGCCGTATCGATGAGCGGCTGGCTTGATGGTTCAAACAGCCTGGAACGCGTAACGGAACGCTTGGCATGGCGTGGCATCGCATCCGAGCATGAGGTCATTGAGGCTAATGGGCCCCGTGGTATCGGCAAAGCCTTGTTGAAAGCTGCTGCGGATTTCGATGCGGACTTGATTGTCATGGGTGCCTACACCCAAAGCCGCATTCGCCAGATGATCCTTGGAGGCGTCACGCGGCATGCCGTTAGCCAAGCGGAATGCCCGCTTCTGCTGGCACGCTAACAGGGGGCTGACAGCGTGCTTGCATTCACCATCCGCCGGCTGATCCAATCGATCGGCGTGATGCTGGTTGTGAGTTTGATTGCCTTCGTGATGTTCCGCTTCGTTGGGGACCCGGTAGACCAAATGGTCGGCCTGGAAACAACGATTGAAGAACGCGAGGTGCTGCGTGAGCAACTTGGCCTGAATGACGCGACGCCCATTCAGTTCCTGCGCTTTGTTGGCAATGCCATCCAGGGTAACTTTGGCGTCTCATATCAGTTTAAACGCCCGGTCGCGACGATCCTTGGCGAGCGCATGCCCGCAACGCTGGAACTGGCTTTTGTCTCCGCTATTCTGGCCTTGGTCGCAGGCATTCCTATGGGCGTTTATACGGCGCTTCGGCGCGATAGCGTGTTGTCCAAGCTATTCCTGATGATTTCACTGATCGGCATTTCCTTGCCCACCTTCCTGATCGGCATCCTGTTTATCTTCCTGTTTGCGGTCGTATTTCAAATCCTGCCAAGTTTTGGACGTGGTGAGATCGTCGACCTTGGCTGGTGGCGAACAGGCTTGTTGACAAGTTCAGGCTTGAAAGCGCTGATCCTGCCATCGATCACCCTGGCGCTATTTCAGATGACGCTCATTATGCGCCTCGTACGCTCCGAAATGCTGGAAGTGCTGCGGACGGATTACATCAAGTTCTGCAGGGCGCGGGGCTTGCGCAGTCGCTCTGTCAACTTCGGTCATGCACTTAAAAATACGCTGGTACCGGTGATCACAATCGCTGGGCTGCAAATAGGTTCTCTAATTGCTTTTGCGATCATCACGGAAACGGTGTTCCAGTGGCCGGGCATGGGATTGTTATTCCTGCAGGCTGTGCAGAATGTCGATATTCCGATTATGGCCGCCTATCTGCTGTTAATCGCGTTCCTGTTCGTCATGATCAATATGGCGGTTGATATGCTGTACGTCGTGGTTGACCCGCGCATTCGCATTGGGCGCGGCGAGGAATGAGCGTCGTCGAACAAAGCGACCGGCCTGGGTTCATCGCCCGGTTGCGCGATACAGACATCTGGTATTCGTTCGTCCGCAATCGCATTGTCATGCTGGCGGCGTTCGTAACGGCGGTGATGTTCTTGGGCGCATTATTTGCGCCGCTGGTTGCACCACATAATCCGTTCGATCTGGCATCCCTCTCACTGATGGATTCATTGGTGCCGCCAGTGTGGATGGAGGAAAGCGACCAGCGATATCTGCTTGGTACCGATGATCAGGGCCGAGATATCTTATCCGCCATTATCTACGGTGCCCGGATATCGCTGGCCGTGGGGTTTGCGTCTGTCGCGTTTGCGGCCGTACTCGGTATCTCTCTTGGCCTGCTGGCGGGCTATCTTGGAGGGCGGACAGACGCGATCATTATGCGGATCGCGGATGTGCAGCTCACATTCCCATCCATTCTGATCGCCCTGCTGATCGATGGGTCGGTGCGGGGCATCTTTGGTGGTCAATTTAGCCGCGAAGACTCGGCGTTTTATGTGTTGGTCTTGTCCATCGGCTTGTCCTTCTGGGTACAATACGCACGCACGGTTCGCTCATCGACGCTAGTGGAGAAGAACAAAGAATATGTGCAGGCGGCGCGATTGATCGGCCTGCACCCGATTAAAATCATGATACACCATGTGTTGCCGAATGTGACCGGCCCGGTCCTCGTGATCGCTACGATTAATCTCGCACTGGCGATTATTACGGAAGCGACGCTCTCCTTCCTTGGCGTCGGCATTCCATCGACGGAGCCATCGCTTGGTACATTGATCCGGATTGGCAATGACTTCTTATTCTCTGGCGAGTGGTGGATCACCATTTTCCCAGGCATTGCGCTGGCGGTATTAGCGTTAGCGATTAACCTGCTCGGCGATTGGCTGCGCGATGTTTTGAATCCGAGGCTCCGATGACGGATACACCGCTCCTCTCCGTTCGTGACCTGGTCGTGCAGTTTCCAACGCGCAAAGGCGTACTAACGGCCGTTGATGGCGTCTCATTTGATATCCATCGTGGCGAAGTGCTGGGTGTTGTCGGCGAATCCGGTGCGGGTAAGTCCATGACTGGGGCGGCCATTATCGGCCTGATCGAACCGCCTGGGCGTATCGCGTCCGGCCAGGTGCTGCTGGATGGTGGGCGGATTGATAATCTCTCGGTCAACCAGATGCGGCGGGTGCGGGGCAAGAAAGTCGGCATGGTCTTCCAGGACCCGCTTACATCGCTGAACCCGCTCTACACCATCGCCCAACAGCTTGTTGAAACGGTCCGCACACATTTGCCACTGTCCGAAAAAAAGGCGCGCGAGCATGCGCTGGCGCTGTTGGATGAGGTAGGTATTCCTGCCGCCAAGCGCCGGATGGATGATTATCCGCATCAGTTCTCTGGCGGCATGCGCCAAAGGGTCGTGATTGCGCTGGCATTGGCGGCGGAGCCGGAACTGGTGATCGCGGATGAGCCGACAACGGCGCTCGACGTGTCTGTGCAGGCGCAGATTATCGACGTGCTGAAGCGGCTTTGCTCAGAGCGTGGTGCAGCGGTTATGCTAATTACCCATGACATGGGCGTGATTGCGGAAACGGCAGACCGCGTGGCCGTAATGTATGCCGGGCGCGTAGCGGAAATTGGTCCGGTTCGCGACGTCGTGCTGCACGCGAAACATCCCTATACGCAAGGATTGATGGGCTCGATCCCAACCCTTGTCCACGACAGTGACCGGTTGGTGCAAATTCATGGCTCCATGCCGCGGTTGACTGATATTCCGCCGGGGTGCGCCTTTAATCCGCGTTGTGATCATGCTTTCGATCGCTGCGGCCAGGAACGTCCGTCACGGATTCAAGATGGTGATCGCGCTGTCGCCTGCTGGCTGTCGGACCAGGAGGCGGGCCAATGACCGCGCCCACCGATAACGATGTTCTGGTGCAGATCGAAGGCCTGACGCGCGTATTTGATTTGTCGAAGCCCTGGTTAAACCGCGTGATTGAGCGCGAGCCAAAGCGGACGCTGACAGCGGTTGATGATGTCTCCTTCGACATTCGCAAAGGCGAAACCTTTGCGCTTGTTGGTGAATCTGGCTCCGGTAAATCTACGATCGCTAAGCTGATCGTGAATCTGCTGGCACCCAGTGGCGGTCGTGTGCTGTTTGACGGTGACGATATGCGGAAGGCGACATCGGCGAACGCCCGCCAGATGCGCAGCCGCTTCCAGATGATATTCCAGGACCCGTTCGCCAGCCTGAACCCGCGCTGGCGTGTTGGGGACATCATTGCAGAGCCGATCCGGGCGTTTGATCTGGCGTCCGACAAAGCTTCTGCCTTAAAGCGTGTTGGCAAATTGTTGGAAACTGTCGGGCTTGCGGCCAGTGACGCTCCGAAGTTCCCCCATGAGTTTTCCGGCGGCCAGCGCCAGCGTGTCGCCATTGCGCGCGCGCTTTCTGCTAGGCCAGAGTTTATCGTTTGCGATGAGCCAACATCGGCGCTGGATGTATCTGTGCAGGCGCAAATCCTAAACCTGATGCGCGACCTGCAGGATGAATTTGGTCTGACATATCTGTTCATTAGCCATGACCTGTCTGTGGTGCGCCATATGGCAACGCGCATTGGGGTGCTTTATCTTGGCCGATTGGTGGAGGTGTCTGAGGGCAAGGCGCTGTTCCAGAATCCGCAACACCCCTATACGTCCATGCTGCTGGACGCTGTGCCAGATCTGGACATGACTGGGCGGGTGCGGACCCAGGTTATCGGTGAAGTTCCGAACCCGATTGACCCGCCCTCTGGCTGTCGCTTCTATCCGCGCTGTCCGCTTGCGGGTGCGCGCTGCACGCAGGAATCACCCATACTGCAGCCCACAGCGCTTGGCGAGTCCGCCTGTTTCGCCGTGGAAGAAGGTCGACGTGGTGGACCCGCAGTCGCCGCTGCTGGAGAGAAATAGACGAAAGCCCAGGGAAGGCGGTAGAGTCCGCGAATCGCCGCACCTGCTGCGGATTGCCTTAAGGAGAATGCGCCATGGCTCTCAGTTGGTCTCATACCGTCTTGCTGGTTCGCGACCGGGAGAAGATGCTGGACTTCTATACCCGCGTCCTGGGGTTCGATATTACGGACCAAGGCCCTATCCCTTCTGGCCAAGAGATCATTTTCCTCAGCCAAAATCCGGAAGAGCATCACCAGATTGGCATGATGCCAGCCAGGACAGATGATGGTCCATCCAACAGTCACGCCCACATCGCATTCCGTACCGAGAGCATGGATGAGTTGCGTAGTTTCATTGCGGGCGTCGAGGGTGAAGGCATCAGCTACAGACCCGCCTCCCACGGTAATACCTGGTCAATCTACTTCCAGGACCCGGAGCAGAATGGCGTTGAGATCTTCTGCGATACGCCTTGGCATGTGCAGCAGCCCCAGGGCGCTTTATGGGACACGAAGCTTGATGATGATGCGCTGCAAGCATGGACGCTGGAGACCTTTAAGAACCAGCCTGGGTTCACAGAAAAGACGAATTATGTTGCCCGCCGCCGGAAAGAACGCGCCTCTGCCTGACGGGCTTCGCCCATGACTGTCCTGATTGCAGGCGCTGGCCCGGTCGGCATGACACTGGCGCTAGAGCTGGCGCGTCATGGCGTGCCGAGCCGGATGTTTGAGCGTGCGTTCACAACAACGCGCCACCCCAAGATGGACATCACCAATGGCCGCAGCATGGAGCTTTTCCGCAGGCTTGGTCTGGCGAATAAGCTTCGCGCGGCAGGTGTGCCGGACACACATCCGTTGGATGTTGCCTGGGTCACATCCATGGTGGGGCATGAGTTACACCGCTTCAAATATGCACCGCCCGCCAAATTGCGCGCCCGCTACTCTGCGATCAATGATGGCGCGCAACCCCTAGAGCCAGCGATGCGCGTCTCTCAGATTGTAGTCGAGCCTATCTTGCAGGCCGCCGTTCTGGCCGAGCCGCTGATCGACGCGCGCTGGGGTATGGCCGTTGAGGGTGCAGGGCAGTCCGATGCGGGTGTTTGGGTTGATGTGCGCGACTGTGAATCAGATCAGGTCCAACGTATTGAAGGTGCCTATCTGGCGGGGTGTGACGGCGGGAACAGCACGGTGCGCGCAGGCATGGAAATTGCGTTGGAAGGTGATTCTGGTGTTGCCAACCGCTACATGATCCACTTCAAAAGCGACGACCGGGCGATGCTGCAACGTTTTGGCATTGCCTGGCATTACCAGTCCCCGGCCGGTACACTCATCGCCCAAAATGATGTCGATACGTGGACCCTGCATGCCCGCTTCCCGGATGCGGTTGATCCGGACAGCGTTGTCCCGATGGACGCGCTCCGAGCGTTTCTGGGCGCAGATATCAACGCTGAAATTCTTGTCGCAAATCCTTGGGAGCCGCATCTGCTTTTGGCGGATGCTTACCAGAAGGGTCGAGTGTTTCTTGCAGGCGACGCGGCCCATCAATACATCCCAACTGGCGGCTATGGCATGAACACAGGCATTGGGGACGCCGTGGCGCTTGGTTGGACGTTGGCGGCCACTATGAATGGCTGGGGTGGTCCTGGCTTGCTCACGGCATATGAGGCTGAGCGGAGGCCTATCGGTGGCATCAACCGGGGTTGGTCTGGCAGGCATACAGGCGTGCGGATCGCGATTATGGAAGCCTATCAGGCGCACCCTAATGCAGCGGGGGATGCGGCGGAGCGGGCAAAGCTCGCTTCGGCCATCGCCGTCCTTGGCAACCTTGAAAATGAGGCCTGGGGCGTTGAGTTCGCCTACCGCTACGACGCGTCGCCGCTCATTGCGCCGATGCTAGTGGAGGAGGGTGGTCCGCCGCCGCTGGACGATCCTGCGGTGATCCCAGCTGCCGCATGGCCGGGTATGCGTGCACCATCCTTCATCTTGCCGGATGACCGGGTGCTCTTTGATCTATTCGACCCCTCGGGCTTCACCCTGCTCCGCTTCAACCCAGGTATTGATACGTCCACGATGCAACAAACGGGCGTGCCGGTGACGCAGATCGACGTGGTACTCGATACCGCGCGAGACGTGTATGGCGCAGATTTGGCGTTGATCCGGCCAGATGGCCACTTGGCCTGGCGCGGTAATGCCCCTAGCGTTTGGGCCGTTAAGGTCGCGGCGGGGGCGGTGGTGGGGTCATCTTCGCCTGGCGCTTAAGACGGACCAGGGCTTCATCCAATGCGGAGAGAAAGCGCGAGCGATCCTTGTTTCGGAATGGCGGGGGCCCGCCGATTTGCTCGCCCACAGCACCCGCCCGCAAATCCGCCATGATGGCCCGGGTCGCGACGGCAGCGCCGATGGAATTCTCTGTAAACGCTTTGCCAGTGGGGGCCAGCACAATCGCTTCGACCTTCACACATCGCTCGGCCAGCAGGATATCGGATGTGATAACGACGCAGTCAGCGGCGGCATTTTTCGCTATCCAATCATCCGCCGCGTCGAACCCGTCACTAACCGTGACCTGCTTGATTAAGGGACTGTCCGGAATGCGTAGATAACTATTCGCAACGAGGGTCACCGGCGCTTGATAGCGTTCTGCGACCTTATACACCTCGGCCTTAACGGGGCAGGCGTCACCGTCTATGAGGATTCTTGGCATGGTTCGTTTGTCCGTCACGGTAAAGGGTTATTGGTGTGATGCCCGGAATAACCTAAGCAAAGTAGGAAAACAAAACAAAGCGCTGGAGCGAGTCAACAAACGCGCTGAATTTGAACGGGCTAAGCTTGCTGAATTCTGCCAGAGAGAGCAGTCCCTGAAAGATTAGGCTTCTGCCTTAAGTGCAGATATTCGACAATTGCGTAAGGCACTGGCTGAGTCTAAGGCTATGCAGAGCCAGTACTTGAAAACCCAGTACCGCCTAGCATTTACGGAAACAAAGCTCCAGGAAGCGTTGGAGCATCAAGCAACTACGGATGAGAGCCTGGCGGCGGCCAATGCAAAGGTCTTGGAAGCCGAGGCTCCAGGCGGAGCAGCCCCTAAAAGACGTTGAGGCTGAGCTTGTCACTGCTAAAGATGCAGTCAAAGTCCAAAAGATCAGCCTCAAGAAGTTGGCTTCTAAAGTGGAAATCACGACGTATCAGTTGCTTGAGCTGAAGGCGCCGGAGGCTGAAATCAAAGAAAAGCTCTCTGCAGGCGTCGCGAAAGCTGCTGATGCGCGACCGTTGTTGGAGCAAAAACTCAAAGCAGTCTATGCGCGCGCTGAAAAGCGACAGGAAGCCTTAGAGGCCCAGATTGCTTAGTTGCGAGAACGTGGAGGTAAATTCAGGGCGCAGGTTCACTAAAAAAACAAGCCGGCGCCTAAGGCGCGCTATCCGCCTTCCAAAAACCAGCGCATGCAGCTTCCACAGCGCGTTGAGGTCATCGTTAGCTTTCAATACCTTCAAGCTTTGGTAGCCAATTGGTTTTGCACCAGTCTGCGATTTCTGTGCCGGTCGCTTGCCATACACCATCATGGCTCATGATATACGCCAGCGTTTCATCCAGATATTTCAAGCGGTGTGGTTGGCCGTAGAGATATGGATGCAGGCAGAGCGGCATAACGGTGCCGGAATGCTCGCCTTCAGCGTACATCACATCAAAATAGTCACGCATCATGCGAGCGAACTCTTCCCCTTCAGTCTGCCAGCGGTAGACCACGGCGTCGTTTACATCCATGGAATAGGGGATTGAGACGAGGTCACCCTTGGCGGTTTTTACGCGCATAGGCTGGTCGTCGTGGTAAAAATCCGTGGAGAAGCTGATGCCATTGGCAGCGCACGCTTCCGCCCCCCAATAGGTACCGCTGGCGGCAGGGCCAAACCAGCCATTCAGTTGGCGGCCTGAGAATTTCCAGTATGTGTTGACGCAATCCTTAATGACGGCATGGGTTTCAGCCTCATCCAGGTCCCACATATAGCGGCTGTTATAAAGGCCATGGCAGACGTAATCGTAGTCCCGTGCCTCCATCGCTTCCCAGATATCCGGGTAATGCTCGATGATACCGAAATTCAGGCTGACCGTGCATTTGATGTTGTGCTTGTCGAACACGTCGAACATACGCCACACACCGACCCGATTGCCGTAGTCCCGAATACCATAGCCCAGTACATCAGGAGCAGGCATGCGCGGCCAGGGTTTGCGGACATTGTTGAACGTCGGCATGTATTCGTAATGCTCAATATTCGGTAGCACCCAAAGTGCAACCCGCGCCCCGCCCGGCCATTCCAGCTTAGGACGATTTTTGTAGGGTACGAACGGAAAGCGGTCGGCAACGTCTCTCTCGGGGTGCATGGGCGTCCCTCCTTAGTCGGTGCGGCCAATGACAAGCGCATCGACAGCGACAACGCCCTTGCCTTTGGGGCGAACGAGGAACGGGTTCACATCGGCCGTTTCCAGCGTATCGGCATTGGCTGCGGCGAACACAGATAGCTTAGCCAGCGCTTCGGCCAGAGCGCCCACGTCTGAAGGCGGTGCACCGCGAACGCCATCCAGCATCGCGCGGCCTTTCACTTCGCCGATCATTTCATGGGCAATGTCTACACCGAATGGTGCCACGCGGAAGGTAACGTCTTTCAGAACCTCAACAAATACGCCGCCAAGCCCGAACATTACCGTCGGCCCGAATACTGGGTCCCGGACGACGCCCATGATCGTCTCGACGCCGTCGTTGATCATGGGGGCAACCATGATGCCGTCCACATGGGCGTTCGGCGCATGCTGCTTGGCGCGATCCATCAATGCTTCAAACGCTTCACTGGCAGCGTCTGCATCCTGAACATTCAAGATAACACCTCCAATTTCCGACTTATGCAGAATATCAGCAGAGACGATCTTCATGACCACGGGATAGCCGATGCCGTTAGCGGCTTCTGCCGCAGCTTCAGCCGATGCGACTGTGCGTTCATCCACCATCGGCAGCCCATACGCAGCAAGCATGGCCTTTGATTGCGTTTCATTCAGAGCAGCACCCTTTGCAACCGGCGGCGCATCGCCTGGTACCGCCGATGGAGTATCCCCGCCAACGGATTTTGCAAAGGCCTGGCCGAAGTGCGTTAATGCGGCCAATGCGTTGATGCCGCGGGATGGGTCTTCAAAAACCATGAAGCCGCATTCTTCCAGCTTTGCCGTCATATCGGGACGGGATAGGAACGAAAGCGCCATCGCGCGATCATGATACTTGGCACCGATTTCTTTGAGCTGCGGCAAAATCTTTTCCATCAGAATTTCATTCAAGCCAACAGACGTCCCGAAGCAGATGGAGGATTGATACCCGCCTTCATCCATCAAGGCCTCATACATTGGTTTCATTAGTGAGGCGTCGTTGATGAACTGCGCTGTTACATCAAGCGGGTTACGGGTGCCAGCGAACGGCACCAGCTTGCGCATGCGTTTTTGGGTCTCTATGGGAAGCTCTGGCAGTGTCAAACCAGCGTCAGCCGCTGCATCCGCCATGATGACGCCAACGCCACCGGATACGGTGATAATACCAAGGTCCGGGGTGGTCGGAAACGTTCCAAAGCTGGCGGCATAGGCCACATCAAACATCTCGTCGATAGAGTCGGCTCGGTAGACGTCATACTGCTTGAGCAATGCGTCAAACACTGCGTCCGATCCGGCGAGTGACGCCGTGTGGGATGCTGCTGCTGCGGCACCGATGTCAGACCGGCCAACTTTCATTAGCACCACAGGCTTTTTCTGCGCCTGGGCATGCGCCAATGCCGCCTGGAAGCGTTCTGGGTTCTGAACGCCTTCGATATAGCCCATGACGACTTTGGTGTTCGGGTCCTCTGCCATATAGGCAAGGCAGTCTGAGAACTCGACATCGGACTGGTTGCCCATGGTTGCCCATAGATTGATGCCAAGCCCGCGTTCACGGGCCAGCATGAAGCAATGAGCGCCGAACGCACCAGACTGGCTGGCGATAGAAATGCCGCCGGAATCAGGGCCTTTATCAACTAGCCCAGACGTAAATGTCGCGATCATGCCGGTATTGGCGTTCATGGTGCCCATGCAGTTTGGCCCCATGACGCGGAGGCTGGCTTCGGCTGCTGCTGCTGCAATCCGGCCCTGGGCCTGGGCGCCGGCCTCATCGATTTCCGCAAAACCGGAAGACAGGATGATGGCCGCCTTCACACCTTTTTCAATGCAGGCCTGGACGGCAGGCTCAACTAGGTTCTTTTCTTGCGGTACGACGATGATCGCCATATCAACTGGGCCATCAACATCATGAATTGAGGCGTAGGACTTGAGGCCCTGGATTTGGGGAGACATTGGATTAATTGGAAGAACACGGCCTTTATAGCCTGCGATCTTCATGTTGTTGATGGGGCGCCCGCCTATCTTGAGGGGGTTTGACGATGCGCCAAAAATCGCTATGGAATCTGGATTGAAGAACGCTCTAAGGCTTGGCAGATCGAGCGTACCGGTATCAGTCATGTCGAATATTCCCTCCAAGCAGCGCACGAAAACTACGCCACTTTTTTCTCTTATGGAAAGGCTAGCCGTCTGGACGCGCAGTCACAAGCGCGCCGCAGGACCTTAGAGCGATTGTCCGTCGGTCGTTTGCAGGTAGCAGCCATCGATCCGCCAAGTGCCGTCTGGCTGGCGGAGTAGGGGGTATATGGCCTTAAACGCCTTGCCATCTTTGCCGACCACGTGGGCGCGAACGGCACCATGCTGGCCCTGTGCCTCTACGGCTTCTACCTCAAATACTTCCGCCTTGATTAGCGCGCTATAGCTGAGGCGGACCATGGCCAGGAAATTCTCGGCTGATCCAAAGCGTTTCTGGATATCGGGCGTGGCGTAGCTGAAAGCTTCTTCCGCATCACCGGCAGCGAGGGCGGCGACCTGGGCCTCAACAATGGCCCGAACGGCAGCTTCTGCGCTATCGGCCCGCGCGAGCGACATCATGAATGTGCAGGCTGCGAGGGCGGCGATAAATAAAAGTGCGCGGCGCATAATATATCTCCTTTTTTTTGAGTATACGTATCATCTTGGCAGATAGGTTGCTGAACCGTTTGCGCTCACGAGATTGCAAAGGAGCGGGTGGCTTCATGCCCGTGCACTTTCCCTGAAATCCATTATGTAGGGGCGTTACGAGCCTGCATCACGGATCGGCCTGAATGCCCAAAGGCGCAACCTCCAGTAACCCAGCGTTCAATACACGGCTCTGGCGTCGCCGGATCAGGTATTTCCTGCGGGTTCTAGCGAGACGACCTGATGGATGGCTGGGCGCACCAACGCTTGCGGCTTTTCCACCTGAACCCGGAACAACGCCCGACCCATGACCGCCCGTGCGAATTTTTATTAGTGCGGAGCCGGGAAAGAACCGGGCAGATCGGGTGCTGGTATGGTCTATACTTAACCACCGGAGCCCTGCCCGCGCGTATGAGATTTAACTGATGAAGGGCCTGGCAGGATTCGCCAGACGGTATTGGAAAACAGGCTTCACCAATTACCGGTATGCCATTCCAGCGTTTGCCGGCGGCCATGGCCGGGCGATCTATAATGAGGCCGATCAAGTGTATTTGGCAGACCCGGCGACACTGTTTGATCAGCCGATGGGTGACGCAGGCGTGTTGAGCATTGATGACCGTGAGACATCTGTCATGTTGCTGGACGCTGCGCGGATGGCGGAGGTTTGGCCACAAGAATTGGCACAAGTGAACCAGGCGATGCATCGTGCATTTCGTGGCCGTGCCGCTGCCACCCCTGGCCTTTGGGGCCTGATGCCAGCTGAATGGAATGCTCGGGACAGCGAATATCGACCGGAGGAATCAATGCTCCTGCATTTCACGGCCCTGCACACCCAGCCATGGAAGCCATTCGCGAATGAATTCCGCTATGGTGATCATGCCGCCGCCGATGTTTGGCATGACTTGGAGGCGGAAGTGGATGCTGCCGGGTTCACGGTTTTTGCTGCGGCGCGCCCAAGCCCGCATTATCAGGCTTTGCTCGATCTTCATGCCAAAATGCATGTGGATGGTGATGCGATTGCTGGAATTTAGCCCGCAGAGATGTTCTCTGGCATTCAACTACCTAAGCGCGCGGCTGAAATATCGACGCTGATCACAGCCCACAATGCCCAAACGGTTTTGGATTATGGCGCGGGTAAGGGGGCTGCCTATGGTCCTGCTGTGGGCCGTGCTGATGATCCGGCATGGGGCATACTGCCAGCCAGGGGTGACGGCATAGCTGTTCGTTTGTTTGACCCTGGTTATGCGCCATTTAGTGTCGAGCCAGACGGCTTGTTTGACGGTGTGATTTCCAATGATGTGCTGGAGCATTCCCGGAAGAGGATATGCCCTGGACGCTGGATCAGATGTTCGGGCAGGCAAAGTCGTTCGTCTATCTAGTCGCTGCCTGTTATCCGTCGCGGAAGATGCTCAGCAACGGCTTAAATGCGCATGTGACAGTCATGCCGCCAGCTTGGTGGCACTAGGAAGTGCAAGCCGCTGCGCGCAGAACGCCTGGGGTCGCCTGGACACTCCGCTGCAGGCAGAAGATTCTACTAAAAAGGGAGGTTCTGTTCCGCTCAGCTTAGCGCTTAGCCAGATGTCGCCACGGCTTGCGCTGCCGGGTGCCTGCGAGATGCATCAATCGCCTCCCGCACACGACCCGCGATTCCTTTAAGTACGGGCGGCGCTAGCAATGGAATGGAGACGACTGATCCACCTGCCCCGAAGGTTGCTCCCGGCACTGCATCTAATCGGGATGGCGTTGATCGAAGCGCAGAGGGTGGCTCTGATGTTGGTGCCAAAGCTGTTGGGGGAGAGGTCAGCGCCTCCCGGTCAATTGTCGCGTTGGCGGGATCAGGGGCAGCATGCACAGCGCTTGCCGCCAAAATGGCAGCCGCCGCAATGCTTCCAAAAACCCCTCCGCGATAGGTCATGGCGCGACGATTACCTTGCCGAAGACCTCGCGATCTTCAATTACCCGCAATGCTTCGGCGGATTCATCCAGCGAATAGATGCGATCTATAGGCGGATCCATCCGCCCGTCCTGGATCATCGCCATCAGGCTTTCCAGGTCTTCAACAGTCCAGGAATTCGATCCCAGCAGCTTCAATTCGAACGTCCAGATATACCGGATATCCGTTTTCGGGTCGTAGCCGGCAGTGGCACCGCAGGTCAGCAACTTGCCGCCTCGCTTCAAGGCTTTCAAGCTTGGAACCCAGGTTTCGCCGCCGGTGAAGTTCACCATTACGTCAACGCCACCATCGAATGACCGACGATGGGGTTTGCCATACTTAGCAAAAAGCTCCTTCTCGAATGCTTTCTCAATGTAATTAATGCCCCAATCAGCGCCTAGTTCCTTAAGACGACTAATCTTTTCCTCACTGGATGCGCCAACGACCACTTCGCAGCCCGCCAATTTCGCCAGAATGACGCAGCATGTGCCTACCCCGCCGGATGCGCCGAGCACCATTACTTTGTCGCCGGCCTTGATGCAGCCATTGGTGAACATCATGCGGTGTGCCGTGCCGTAGGCCACGGGCAACGCTGCCGCCTGTGCGAACGAAACGCTGTCTGGCATGCGGATAAGCTGTTCTTCGGATGCGAGGAAATATTCTGCGAGGCCACCGTTAAACATTTCGCCGGTCAAGCCACGCTTCTGGTCTATCGGATTAATCAGCACTCGGTCGCCAACGGACCACCCGGACACGCCAGGCCCGAGTTCTGCCACTTCACCGGCAACATCCAGGCCGATAATCACAGGTACCGGCACTTTAATGCCAGGCATGCCTCGGACGGTGAAAACGTCATGATAGTTAAGCGAGCAAGCACCGACCTTAATCACCAACTGGCCTTCGCCGGGTTTGGGGTCTGGATAATCAGCGTCCATCACCAATTTATCCAGGCCGCCATGTTCCGTCAGCACCATCGCACGCATACAACCAAGCTCCTCAAAGAAATCTGGGCGTGGAGACACCCTTCTGCCATGTTAATTCCTAATTAATCACATATTTGCAGTGGCGGAAATGCCTTGGTGGCACCGACCGGACAAAGTTGTGACGTTGGTTATTCGGCGAAGCTGCCAGGGCTTGCGGGGAAAACTACTGTCTTGCCGCCATTGATGAAAACCCGGTGATGAATATGCGCATGGATCGCCCGCGCCAGCACTTGGCTTTCGACATCCCGGCCAAGCGCTACATAGTCTTGCTCGCTCTGGGCGTGGGTGATCCGCACTGTATCTTGTTCAATGATTGGGCCTTCATCCAGGTCCGCCGTAACGTAATGCGAGGTAGCACCAATCAGTTTGACGCCGCGTCGGTAGGCTTGGCGATACGGATGTGCACCCTTGAAGCTTGGCAGGAAGGAATGGTGAATATTAATGACCCGGCCAGACATTTTTTGGCACATGCTGTCTGACAAAATCTGCATATACCTTGCCAGCACGACCAGTTCGGCACCGGTCTCTTCGACAATACGCATCTGCTCGGCTTCTGCGGTGGCCTTGGTCTCCTTTGTCACCGGGATGTGATGATAGGGCAGGCCGTGGCCTTCTGTGATGTCTTTGAAATCCAGGTGGTTGGAGATCACGCTAACGATATCCACCCGGAGCGCGCCAATAGACCAGCGATACAACAGGTCATTAAGGCAGTGGCCGAAGCGAGACACCATCAGGATGACCTTCATCCGCTCGGATTCGTCATAAAACTGGAAATCCATACCGAATTGATTAGCGATGCCTTGAAAACCGTGGGTGAGGTCGTCGACTCCCGCGCCGGTTTCGTTGATGAAGCTTACGCGCATGAAGAAGTCACTGGCTTCTTGATCGTCAAACTGTGCGCTGTCGGTCAGGTTACAGCCAGCTTCTGCCAGGTATCGGGAAATCGCGGCGACGATTCCACGGGTCGAGCGGCATTTAACGGTCAATGCAAGTTGGCTCACGGGGGCAGGTGTCCTCAAAGTGGGGGGTGCGGGGCGGCTTCTTGGTCTTTATAAGACGTCCGGCTTTATAAGTGGAAAATATCGGAGCGCGATTTGCCTGCGAACGCAATGCCTCGCCAGACTCAGAACGCCAAATCCACAGATTCTGGGTCTGCAGCGCATCCCTATGATCTGCTGGTCGTTGGTGGCGGTGTAAACGGCTGTGGAATCGCACGTGATGCGGTCGGGTGGGGGTTTCGGTCAAGCTTCTGGAGACGGCTGATATGGGAGCCGCGACGTCTTCAGCATCTCCAATCTCATTCATGGTGGGCTTCGGTATTTAGAGCACTTCAAATTCCGCTTGGTCAGAAAGGCTTTGCAGGAACGCGACGTGTTGCTGAAGACCATGCCGCATATCGCCTGGCCCATGGGGTTTGATCTGCCCATTGGTCCTGCCAACGCCGGGCTGGATGGCTGCTGCGGTTGGGGCTGTTTGTGTATGACCGGCTTGGCGGCAGAGGCGGTCTTCCCGGAACGCGGACGCTGGATCTGGCGGGCGATCCTACCGGCGCGCCACTCAAGCCCGAATTCGCCAAGGCATATGAGTATTCAGACGGCTGGGTCGATGACGCCCGCTTGGTTATTCTGAATGCGCGCGATGCTGCCACGAACGGCGCTGATATCGCACTTTGCACCCGGCTCCAACGGGCGATGTGGGTTGATGGCCTTTAGCGGGCGGAAATATCAGGCGGATAGGTCATGTTCGCGCGAGGACTTGTGAACCTTTCTGGGCCATGGGTTGCCGATGTATTGAATGCACGATTAGGCGCCAATAGTGCGGCGACCGTGCGGTTGGCGGGCGGCAGTCATATCGTCGTTCCTTAGGTCTTCGCTCACGAGAAATCCTACTTTCTGCAACAGCCAGATGGTCGGATCATCTTCGTCATTCCCTATGAAGGAGCGTCCATGCTGATCTGAACCACTGATTCGGATCACTATGACTCTGCCGATGAGGTCATCTGCACACCTGAAGAACGGCACTACCAGCTTGACGCTGCAAACTGATATTTCGCGACAGCGATAGCCCCTGAAGATATCGTCTGTACCTATTCCGGCGTTCGTCCGCTTTATGATGACGGCGCGCGTTCGGCTTCCTCTGCAACACGGGACTATGTTTTGGAGATCAAGGACGAAAGCGGTGCGGCACCCTTGCTCTCAGTATTTAGCGGTAAAATCATTACCTAACGACGCTTAGCGGAAGCTGCAATGGTAAAACTGAGGCCATTTTTTAAAAACATGGGCCCCTAATGGACTGCTGGCACCTCTCTGCCCTGCGGCGATTTCGCGGCGTCCAATCTGCCAAAGCTGAATGCGGAACTCCGTGCTGCTTATACGTTCTTGGACAAAGCCTGGGACGCTCGGCTGATCCGCGCTTATGGCTTGCATGCGTTCGAAATGTTGCAGCGGGGGGGCGCAGGCGCTTGCGGACATGGGCCAACGGTCCGGTGCCACGCTAACGGCGGAAGATATCTGCTGGCGGCGCAGCAAGCTTGGCCTGCGGATGAGCGCGGCAGAGATTGAAGCCTTAGAAGTCGATCTAATTAAACGGCCAGGCTAAACCCGGCCATCTGGTTTTCTGTTGCGCCTCCGCATCATTGGCGGCGGCGGCGTAATCGGCGGATGACGGTGCTTGGGCTTACATTGCGGCGGCGGCCATGCGCTTGCCTTTGCGCTCCATTTCCTTCGGATCTCCAGAATTAGACTGGCCTTCGGTCGAAACTGAGCCGTTGACCATATAACGTCGGCCATCGGGGCCGGTCGCACATTCGTACTGGACGGCACAGCTATGGACCCTGCAGCGGCGGCATGGGCTTATTCTTCCCGGCGGACCGATGCGTCCCTGGCTTGCATCTCTCGCACTTCGGCCCGTTCAGCCGATGCCATTTCTTCCTGCTGGCAAAAGCCAAACTCCAGGCCCGAACCATCTTGGGGCGATAAGCCTTGGCGGACCCGGTCTGCGACATCGTCATGTGTTTCTGCACCAAGCCCGTCTGTTGGCTTGACCTGGACTTGCAGAATGAGGCCGGGGAGCAGCGCGCGGCCAACGACGGTAGCGGCTACAATTACGCCAAGGTGGACATGGCTGGTGGATTCAAGAGGGCCGAGAATATCAGTTGGGGCCGAACGAGCTTCAGGCAGCACGCCTTGGGATTCGCCCTTGTGGTCAGTCTTTCTCTCTTCAGCGATATTGGAACGGGAGATAGAATGGGTCCCGCCTTCGATCAGGGACATCGAGCCGGGTGAGTCGATGTGCACACCTTTAAAACTCCAACCGTCTTTGACTAAGAGTTATCTACAATGCCGGATATATATTTCACATTAATCAAAATACATTAAATTGTATGTATTGCGAAGGGACATGGCTTCCGCTAAGCCCCGCGCGAGATGGTCCGATTTTTGGCCTTCCAAGATTGCCCGCAGGATGCGAATTACATGAACGAGCTGGACGAACTCGAAGCCGCCAGCATCTTTATTTTGCGGGAGGCCTACGACCGCTTTGACGACCTGGCCATGCTGTGGTCACTCGGCAAAGACTCAAACGTGATGGTTTGGCTCGCCAAGAAGGCGTTCTATGGCCATGTGCCTTTCCCGGTTGTCCATGTGGACACGGGCAAAAAATTTAAAGAAATGTACGATTTCCGGGACCGCTATACGGATGAATGGAATCTGCGACTGATTACGGGCGACTGCCCGCCAGTCGAGGACATGGACCCAACGCTCCCGCCCGCAGCCCGCTCCGCCGCTCGCAAAACGGCTGGCCTGAAGTCCTTGTTGGAAGAATACGGTTATACCGGCGTTATCGCTGGCATTCGTCGGGATGAAGAAGCGGTGCGCGCCAAGGAACGGGTGTTCAGCCCGCGCGGTAAGGCGGCGGAATGGGATTTCCGCAATCAACCGCCAGAATTCTGGAATCAATTCAATACCGAATTCCCGCCGGGAACCCATGTGCGCATCCACCCAATCCTCGGTTGGGCGGAATTGGATATCTGGCGTTATGTCCGCCGTGAAGGCATTCCGCTGGTGGACCTATATTTTGCCAAGGATGGCATGCGTTATCGTTCGTTGGGTGACCAGGACATAACATCCCCAGTTCCCAGTAATGCCGATACCCTGGATGCGATCATTCATGAGCTGGAGACGACAAACACATCTGAACGTGCAGGCCGGGCTATGGACCATGAGGCCGAAGATAGCTTCGAACGCCTTCGCCGCGACGGGTATATGTGATGGGCAGCGATGTTACGATCGTACCAGAGCCGCAAACCGATCCAGTGAAACTGGTCATCGTCGGCCATGTGGACCATGGAAAATCAACACTCGTGGGGCGCTTGCTGCATGAAACGGGCGCGCTTTCATCCGAGAAACTGGAACGGCTGAAGGCGATTTCCGCCAAGCGCGGTCAACCGCTCGAATGGGCGTTCTTGCTAGATAGCTTTCAGGCAGAACGTGACCAGGGTGTCACGATTGACGTTTCCCGCATCCGTTTCGCTACGGCTGTGCAACCCTATGTGGTTATTGATGCGCCGGGTCATTTGGAATTCCTCAAAAACATGGTCACCGGCGCGGCGGACGCTGAAGCCGCACTGCTGATGGTCGATGCTAGTGAAGGTTTGAAAGAACAAACCCGCCGCCACGCATACCTGCTGCGTTTGTTTGGCGTTGAGCAGGTTGCGGTTGTCGTGACCAAGATGGACCTGGTCGGATATGACCAGCAGCGGTTCTCAGAGATCGCGCGGGATGTGCGCGCCTATCTGCAGGAGCTTGGCGCTGACCTCCAGGTGATTATCCCAATTTCTGCCCGTGAGGGCGAGAATATCGCTGCAAAATCTGAAAAAATGGCCTGGCAAGATGGCCCGACCGTTTTGGAGGCGTTGGATACGTTCACGCCGCGCCGCCCGCCTGCATTCATGCCGCTCCGCCTGCCTGTGCAGGATGTTTATAAGTTTGATGAGCGACGGATCATTGCGGGCACCATCGCCGCTGGCCAATTGCGCCAGGGTGATACGCTCATGTTCTCTCCATCTGGCAAGACGGCGCGGGTTGAAAGCATTGAGACCTGGAGTGCGCCTGAGAAACTGGAAGCCAAAGTTGGCGAGGCCATTGGCGTCACGCTGGACCGCCAGATATTCGTTGAGCGTGGCGAGCTCGCCAGCCATATCGAAGAAGCGCCGGTGCTGACCAACGTATTCCGAGGTCGCGTGTTTTGGCTGGATGATCAGCCGCTGAAAGTGGGCGATGCTGTAAAACTACGGATTAATTCCATGGACGCTGAGGCGCGCGTTCAAGCCATCGAACGGGTAATTGATATCGAAAGCCTTGCAGGCGGCGGTGCGGATGCCGTGAACCGCAATGAAGTCGCTGAAATCGTCCTCCGCACACGTTCTATGATGGCGTTAGATGAAGCGCGTGCGAACCCGGAGACAGGGCGTTTTGTGATCAGCCGAAATTTCCGCATTGTCGGCGGCGGCTTGATTTCCATGGAAGGCTACCCCGATCAGCGCGAAGTCATCACTGTCCGCTCCACCAATATCACGGCCAGCGAAAGTGAAATTGATCGTTCGGCCCGTTGGCGCCGTAATGGCCATCGGGGCGGTGTGTATTGGCTGACCGGCTTGTCTGGTTCTGGCAAATCAACAATCGCCCGGGAGACGGAGCGCCAGCTCTTCTTAAAGGGTTTCAACGTTTATGTGCTGGACGGGGATAACGTTCGTACAGGCTTGAACGCCAATCTGGGTTTCTCTCCAGAGGACCGGGCGGAGAATATCCGGCGGGTCGGTGAGGTCGCTTCCCTGTTTGCGGATTCTGGCACAATTGTATTAGCCTCATTCATCTCCCCCTATCAGTCGGACCGGGACCGGGCGCGACAGGCGGCGGGCGATAGCTTCCACGAGGTCTATATCAAGGCCGACTTGAGCGTATGCGAAACGCGGGACCCCAAAGGGCTCTATAAAAAAGCACGGGCTGGAGAAATCCCAGATTTCACGGGTATTTCCGCACCTTATGAAGCGCCCGAAGCCCCAGAATGCGCTGTCGATACAGACGCCGACACCCCCGATGAAAGTGCGGCCCAATTGGTCGCCTATATCGAGAAAGTTTGCCAGTTATCCGATTAGCTGGCGCGCCGATTATACTCGCCCGCAATGCGGAGAGTCTTTCACATACAGAGCGCCCTGACGCTGCTATTTGGCCTGCTTGCTGCCAGCCTGCCAGCCTTAGTGTTCGACATATCTGGCGCGATTTTAGATTTGTCGCCGACCTCACCCGGCGGCGAACTCGGTCTCAGCAGTCAAGCGCGATATCTAGACGCTGTCCGTCATCTCCACGATCCCGCTAACCACATGCCCATGCCTGATCGATCGGTTAGAATATCAAACCGGCGGATGGTTTCTTCATACTTCCGTTTTTCAGCCTGGATGGTTTCATTGCTTAGGATCTGACGAACGAAAAACGCCTTTTCGCCGTTCTCGCTGATGCTAACGATGTCAACGTGCACTCCGATCTGCAGACCATCGTCCCGGCAAAATTTATCTCTAACGGGCCTTCACCTGTAGTGCCAAATACTTTTGGCAGCGTTTTATCCCCCGGCGCTGCCGTCGCTTGGATGCTGGCCAGGGTTGCATAGGCCGCGTTGAAAGCCTGAACGTCGCCAGACGCAGATAGTGCAATAAAACCAAGGCCCAAGCGTTCAGCCGTGTCCTGAAAACCTTAAAGGGATGCAGACTTTATACGCTCTATCGCGCCGTCCAGTCGTCTCCTCCCTTGAAGTTTCGTTCAGATGCATTGTCCCAATATCAAATTTTGCGGCAGAAACTCTGGGCAAAGGTCAGTTGTCGCTAAATTGCGCCTTGGCGGTTCTTAGTTATACTGCTTAGCAGAAGTCACGCTGGTTATAGTAAAGATTGTATTAACCACCGTAAATAAACCCCTAAGGAGTGTTCCCCATGGCGCTTGATGCAACTTCACTGCCTTCATTGAAAGGCGCGGTCTCTGATGAAGAATGGGATACCCGGGTGGAGCTTGCGGGCTTTTATCGCCTGGTCGCGAAGCATGACATGGATGACCTTGTCGGCACCCATATTTCGGCGCGCGTGCCGGGGCATCCGGACCAGTTCCTGATCAACCCGTATGGCGTCTTGTTTGATGAGATCACGGCTTCTTCGCTGATCAAAGTGAATATGGATGGCGACGTGCTATCTGACGGCCCGTGGCCAGTGAACGCAGCCGGTTTCACGATCCACCATGCTGTGCTGTCAGGGCGGGATGATGTGATGTGCGCAGCCCATACGCATACAGTCGCCGGTATGGCGATTTCCAGTGTTGAAGGCGGGCTGACGCCGCTCACCCAAAAGCATATGCGGTTCTACAAAAGCATCGGCCATCACCCCTATGAGGGCATCGCGGATGACGCTGATGAATGCGCCCGCTTGCAGCGCGACCTTGCTGGACATGACGCGCTATTGCTGGAAAACCACGGCCTGCTGACATGCGGCCCAAGTGTCCGCTCCGCTTGGGCGCTCCTGTATAATCTGGAGAAGTGCTGCCAGACGCAGCTTGTCGTTGAAGCGACGGGCGCTGAATTGGTCACGCCGTCGGAGGAACTCTGCGAGAGTACGCGTGCACTGTTCCAACGCATGCTTCAGAAGCCGGGCTTCGGGAACCTTCTCGACGCTTGGGAATCCTCGTTGCGGCTGGTTGCACGCGACGACGACAGCTTCATGCATTGATCTGATCAGAGAGACATTCGATATGCCATTGGATTTATCCCACCCCGTCCCGACCATTGATGTGCGCGCCGCTGTATCCCCTGAAGAATGGGAAGTGCGCGTCGAGCTTGCGGGCCTTTACCGCCTTGCAGCCCGCCACGGCATGACAGACCTAGGCGGCACCCATTTCTCTGCTCGCGTGCCAGGGCTAGATCACCATTTTCTGATCAACCCTTATGGGCTGATGTTCCAGGAAGTGACGGCGTCAAACCTCGTGAAGATCGATACGGATGGTGAAGTCGTGTTGCACAACGGTTTCCCGGTGAACCCAGCCGGATTCACAATCCACTCTGCCATCCATATGGCGCGGGAGGATGTTGTCTGTGTGGCGCATACGCATACGGTCGCGGGCATGGCTGTATCCTGCTTGAAAGAGGGCCTGCTGCCGATGACGCAGCATTCGCTCCGCTTCCACAATCGCATCTCCTATCATGACTGGGAGGGTGTTGCGACGAACCTGGATGAGCGCGAGCGGTTGGTGCGGGACCTTGGCGGAAATCAAACCATGATATTGCGTAATCACGGCGTTCTCTGCTGTGGGCGGAGTGTTCCGGAAGCGTGGCGTGGCCTGTTCGCGCTAGAGAAATCATGCGCGTCCCAACTTCAGGCCATGGCGATTGCTAAGGCTACAGGGCGGCCCATTAAATTTCCGCCAGAAAGTGTGGCGCAGGGTACGTCTGATAAGCTGGAAAGCCGCCACGGCAAAGACACCGTCAGCCGCGATTGGCCTGGCCAGCTCAGCAAGTTGGACCGCGAAGAACCGGACTACGCTCAATAGGACACGCTAAGCACCAAAGCTTTTCTGGGGAACGCCCCGGAAGAGCGAGACGTGGGTGTGGATGGCCAGCCATAGGTCACCAGCGGCAGCACGCACAAATGTTCCCGTTGTGCGGCCAGGGCGCTCGTACGAGGATCCATCTTCGTTGAATCCGGTAGACGTCCATGTCACCAAGCCATTGGCCATCAGCCGATCTGCTGAAACGATTACTTTAAGGCGGACATCGGTCTCGTGATGGAAGTCTTTGATGGTGCCCCAGATCGACCGCCACTGCTTGCCTTCAAGCTGATCCAGCCCCTCCACCAAATCCATCCAGGTACCAAAGCCAATGGCGTCCGGGTGGAACAGCGCGCGGGCTTCGTCAAAGCGCCGGGCCGCGACCATGGCACCCCATTGGTCGAACCAATCTTTGATTGCGGCTTGGTCTTCGGCTGGGGCATTGGCCCAGGTTGCGACGCTCATCGTCTGTCTCGCTTTAAGATTGGCGCTTGATCATAGGGCCGCAATTGGCACCGCCAAACACATGCATATGCACATGCGGCACTTCCTGGTTACCGTGATCGCCATTATTGACCACGAGGCGATAACCGCCGGACTCGACTTCCTCCGCCTCTGTTACAGCAGCGACGGCTTCAACGAACGCGCTGTGTTCGGATTTGGACCCGTCGCGGGCGAAATCGTGCCAAGTCCGGTAAGGGCCTTTGGGAATCACCAGTACATGGGTTGGTCGCTGAGGTTCGATATCCCGAAACGCTAGTGAATGAGCATTCTCAAAGACGGTGTCATTTGGAATTTCACCGCGCAGGATTTTGGCGAAGATGTTCTGATCGTCGTAATCGGCCATAAGCCCTGAGCCTCCCTATTTTGCGCGTTTGGCGAGCTCGGCCCAGACTTGATCCGGCGTAACGTCCCGGGCGGCCCAGAGCACGAGTAAATGATAAAGCAGGTCTGCACTTTCAGAGACGAGCCGGTCTCCCGGGCCGTCAACGCCGTCGATAACGACCTCAACGGCTTCCTCACCAACTTTCTGCGCGACTTTATGCAGCCCGCGTTCGAAGAGCTTGGCCGTGTAGCTGGAAACTGGATCACCGCCTTTACGGCTCGCGATTACGGCATAGAGCTGGTCCAATGTATGGTCGCTCATGATGGGTCCTCTGCTACGGGGCGGACAGGCAGTCCGGCGGCGGCCATGTGCGCTTTGGCTTCGCTGATTTCGACTTCGCCAAAATGAAAGATTGATGCGGCCAGGACCGCGGAGGCATGCCCATCGCGCACGCCTTCCACCATATGATCCAAATTGCCGACGCCGCCGGACGCAATTACAGGCACGGATACGGCGTCAGATACGGCCCGCGTTAGTTCCAGATCAAAGCCGATGCGTGCGCCGTCACGGTCCATAGATGTAAGCAATAATTCACCAGCGCCGAGTGCTACGACGCGCTTCGCCCATTCCACCACGTCCATGCCCGTATCCTTGCGCCCGCCATGGACGAAGACCGACCATTTGCCGGGGGCAACTTGTTTCGCGTCAATCGCGACCACGATGCACTGCGCGCCGAATTTCCGGCTGGCTTCAGCCACGAAATCTGGGTTGGCGACGGCGGCGGAATTAATTGAGACTTTGTCAGCGCCTGCCAACAGCAGCTTGCGCACGTCTTCCACCGTGCGCACGCCGCCGCCGACTGTCAGCGGCATAAAGCATTGTTCCGCGGTGGCGCGGACGACGTCGAAAATGGTGTCGCGGCCTTCGTGGCTGGCGGTGATATCTAGAAAACACAGCTCGTCCGCACCGGCGGCGTCATAGATACGAGCTTGCTCGACAGGATCGCCTGCGTCTACCAGATCAACGAAATTGACGCCTTTGACGACGCGACCTGCATGCACATCCAGGCAGGGGATTATTCGGACCGTGAGCATCAGCGTGCAGCCAGGATAGCGAGTGCTGGGTTCAACGTACCGTCATATAAAGCGCGGCCGATGATGGCACCTTCGATCCCAGCAGATTCCTCCGCCTTCAGCAGTTTGATGTCGCCCAGGCTGGATAGGCCGCCAGATGCAATCACCGGCGTTGAAAGCGCGAATGCCAAATCTGCCGTTGCATCCACATTCACACCGCCCATCGCACCGTCCCGGTCAATGTCCGTAAAGACAATGGCGGCGACGCCTGCATCTTCAAACCGCAAAGCTAGTTCCAGCGCTGTAATCTCACTGGTTTCTACCCACCCCTTAACTGCAACCTTGCCATCTCGCGCATCAATGCCAACGGCGACCTGGCCGGGAAAAGCTTTGCAGGCTGTTTTAACAAGAGCCGGATTTTCAAGTGCCACGGTGCCAAGGATAACCCGAGCGATGCCGGCATTCAGCCAGCGTTCGATGCCTGCCATATCGCGAATGCCGCCGCCAAGCTGGGCTGGTATATTGATTGCCTCCAAGATGCCTTTGACAGCATCAATGTTAATAGATGAGCCTTCGATGGCACCGTTGAGATCGACCAGGTGAATGCGTTTGAACCCTGCAGTTTCAAAGCTGGCGGCTTGCGCACCGGGGTCGTCATTGAAGACGGTGGCTTTGTCCATGTCGCCGCGCAGCAGGCGCACGCATTGGCCGTCTTTTAGGTCGATAGCAGGGTAGAGCAGCATATGCAGTTATTCCGGTGCGGCTAGCGGCATAGGTGGTTTATTCGGCGGCGCTTCAGTTTCCTGCAGGTTCTTGAAGAAGAACAGGCCTGGCGTCCATTTTCCGCGCACAAAGGCATAATGCGGGTGCGTCGCCCAATGGGTAAAGCCAAGTTCTTTGTAAAGCCGAATAGCGCCCGTTTGGGTCTCGCGGACGTCCAGGTTCAACACACGGATGCGACGGCGACGGGCTTTTAACTCAATATCCAGCGTCAGCATACGGCCAACACCATGTCCGCGTGCCCAGGGTGCCGTAAATCCGTGCTGGAGAGCCGAGGAATGCTTCTGCGCCTCATTATTCTTTGGTGGGACAACCAGCTGGCCCGAACCGCAAATCACGCCGTTCAGTCGGGCCACGAACAGTTCCCGTTCTGGCACCAGCATCACGCCTCGCCAATAAGCTTCCAGGGTTTGCCGGGGTGGGGGTTCTAGCCAGCCAAATCCGCCACCATCCAGGATGGCGAGGCTTGCGGCGTCACAGAGTTCCGCCACGTCTGACTCGCTGAGCTTTGCGACCCGTTCGACTTTCGCCGCGCACATCTAATTCAAGGCTCCCATTTCAGAAAATTTGCGATCAAGACTAGGCCCGCCGCTTGGCTTTTCTCCGGATGGAATTGTGTTCCCACGATATTGTCCCGTCCAACCATCGCCGTTACTGGACCGCCGTAATCGACGGTCGCCAGCACATGCTCCGCCTTTTCCGCCTGCAATGCAAAGGAATGCACGAAATAGACATGGGCACCTTCGGAGGTGCCTGCCAGTACAGGATGATTAGCGACAGGGGTGCCAAGCGCATTCCAGCCCATATGCGGAATTTTGAGGGTTGGGTCTGACGGCACCAGTGGTTCTACAATACTCGGAATCCAGCCAAAGCCCTTGGTATCGCCGTGTTCACGGCCAAGGCTCGCCATCAGCTGCATGCCAACGCAGATTCCAAAGAATGGGACCTGACGCACAGTCGCCGCGTGGCTGATCGCCTCCACCATGCCGTCGATAGCGCTCACTCCTTCCAGGCAATCCCGAAAGGCGCCAACGCCCGGCAGCACGACGCGATCTGCGCGTGCGATAGTGTCTACATCACCCGTTACGTCAACGCTAATTTTAAGGCCAGATTCCCGCGCCGCTCGCTCAAACGCTTTCGCAGCAGAACGGAGATTGCCGGATCCATAGTCAACAATTGCAAGCTTCACCAGCGGCGCTCCACGTCTGTGGTACGGGCGGCGTCGCTGGCAATCATGCGGGCTTCTGCTTCGACCAGACTAGGGGCCAGGACGACATCAGCCGTGTTCCAACCTTGGCTTTCAAGTGACAACGCCTCAAGGTCTCGCGCTGAAAACCCGCTCCAAAGTGATGCGATCAACCAAAACTCGACAGCGGCTGATGGTGCGCCAACAAGGCCTGCAAGGATGCCAGCGACCAACCATCCGGCAGCCAGCGCGGCAGCCGCCATCCACCGGACGCGCACTACAGCCCAGAGCGGGCCGAACAGGAAGGCACCCCATACGAAGCCATCGCGGATGACTTGCGTTTCCGCCCGTCCGTTTCCACCAATCCAACGCCGGTATGCCGTGTACGCGCGCATGCTGCTGCTCCTACCCGGATGCCTTAAAGCGAGCCGCCGAGTACGCCTTTAGTCGACGGCGTTTGATCGCCGCGCCTCGGGTCAATCTCCACGGCTTCACGCAGTGCACGGGCAAGCGCTTTGAAGCAGCCTTCCGCGATGTGGTGTGCGTTGACGCCGTAAAAGGTTTCCACGTGCAGGGTGGCACCAACTGCACCTGCAAAGGCCTGGAAAAATTCCCGCACCAATTCAGTATCAAACGAACTGATCTTCGGCGCGGTCATTTCGACCCGCCACACCAGATAAGGCCGGTTCGAAAGATCGATGACCACGCGGGCCAATGCTTCATCCATCGGCGTGAAAGCTTGGCCGTAGCGGCGGATGCCCTTGCGCTCGCCAAGCGCTTTGGCGACGGCCTGGCCCAGAACGATGCCGCAATCCTCGACCGTGTGATGGTCGTCGATATGCAGGTCGCCTTCAGCTTTCAGCGTGATATCGATCAGGCCGTGTCGGGCCAATTGATCCAGCATGTGATCAAAAAAGCCAACGCCAGTGGCGATGTCGCTCTTGCCGTCGCCATCCAAGTTAACGGTGGCCTCAATGTTCGTCTCACGGGTTTTCCGCGTAATGCTCGCCTGCCGCATGGCTATCGCCCATTGTTCAGGTCCAAATGAGCGGCGGTTTTACCAGTGTGTGCGCTGCGGCGCCAGCGGTTATCCATAGGCACGTTGACCCGGCTGTGACTTGACCTCGCCCCCATCCATCCCACATGCACATGCAGTGGTGCATGCGTTCGAATTGGAAAGAAGCCGATGGCTAAAGAAATGCCCCTTTGGCATGGAACGACAATCCTAGCTGTTCGTAAGGGCGGTAAGGTGGCGATTGCGGGGGATGGGCAGGTTAGCCTTGGGCCGACAGTCATTAAAGGCACGGCGCGGAAGGTGCGGCGGATTGCTGGTGGCAGCGTCATTGTTGGGTTCGCAGGTGCCACCGCAGATGCCTTTGCGCTGTTTGAACGCTTGGAAGCCAAGCTGGAGCATTACCCGGGCCAACTCGCCCGTGCATCTGTCGAAATGGCGAAGGAATGGCGGATGGACCGCTATTTGCGCCGTCTTGAAGCCATGATGGCGGTTGCGGACGCCACGACGTCACTGACGCTAACCGGCGTTGGCGACGTGCTGGAGCCTGATGACGGGCTGATTGGCATTGGTTCTGGCGGAGGCTATGCGCTGTCCGCTGCTCGTGCGCTGCTGCCGATTGAGGACATGGACGCAGAAACCATTGCGCGCCGGTCAGTCGAAATCGCGGCCGAAATTTGTGTCTACACCAACACCAACATCGTTATAGAAAGCATGGACACGGCATGAGCAATTTCAGTCCCCGTGAAATCGTCTCCGAACTAGACCGCCACATCGTTGGCCAGAATGACGCTAAGCGTGCCGTCGCGATTGCGCTGCGGAACCGGTGGCGGCGCCAGCAGTTGCCGGATGACCTCAAAGACGAAGTGATGCCGAAGAATATCCTGATGATCGGGCCGACCGGCGTTGGTAAAACCGAAATCGCACGACGGCTGGCAAAGTTGGCAGATGCACCTTTCATTAAGGTGGAAGCTACGAAGTTCACAGAAGTGGGCTATGTCGGGCGGGATGTAGAATCAATCATCCGCGACCTCGTGGAGACTGCCATTCACGGTGCTAAAGAACGCCAACGCTCGCAGCACTTAGCGAAGGCTGAGCTCGCGGCAGAGGAACGGGTGCTGGATGCGCTCTGCGGTGCCGGTGCGTCCGATAGCACGCGGCAAACGTTCCGGCTGAAGCTGCGGCAGAACGAATTCAATGAGCGTGAGATTGAGATTGAGATGCGAGATTCGTCAACTGGCCCGAAAATGCCTAGCTTCGAGATCCCCGGCATGCCGGGAGCTCAGATGGGCATGATGAACCTGAACGATATCTTCGGCAAAGCGATGCAGACGCCGATGACCAAGCGCCGCCTGACCGTGGGCGAAAGTTATGAAGCGCTTGTCCGCGAGGAAAGCGAGGCCATGGTGGACGAAGACGCCGCCGCCCGTGACGCAGTCGAGGCCGTGCAGCAAAACGGCATCGTGTTCCTGGACGAGATCGACAAGATCGCCAGCCAATCCAAAGGCAGCGGGGCCGAAGTCAGCCGCGAAGGTGTGCAGCGGGACCTGCTGCCGCTGATCGAAGGGGCAGCCGTGCCGACGAAGTACGGCACGGTTATGACGGACCATATCCTGTTCATCGCATCCGGTGCATTCCACGTGGCCAAGCCATCAGATCTTCTGCCAGAACTCCAGGGCCGCTTGCCGATTCGCGTTGAATTGCAGGCGCTGCTGCGGAATGACTTCGTGCGCATTTTGCAGGAGCCTGAAGCCTCGCTGCTGAAGCAGTATGAAGCGCTGATGGCGACAGAGGGCGTGACCCTAACGTTCGGGGAAGACGCTATCGGCGCCATCGCTGACCTCGCTGCCGAAATCAACGCCAATGTCGAGAACATTGGCGCGCGGCGCCTGCATACGGTGCTTGAGCGCCTGCTGGAGGAGATTAGCTTCGGCGCGTCAGATCGATCTGGCGAGGAAATCAACATTGACGCAGCTTTGGTTCAGGCGCGCGTGGCCTCGCTGGCTGAAGATGCCGACGTGTCACGGTTTATTTTGTAGGTGGGCTATGTACAAATAGCGTCCGTACAGAGTTGGAGACGCGCTTTTGGCTATCCGCCACATTGGAACCTCGCCTGAACGAGTGGAAGACGCGGCCCTGTTGACGGGGCGGGGTCGGTTTATAGACGACCTGCCGGTTCCGGCAGGCTCGCTGCATGCCGCCATTATGCGATCGCCGCATCCACACGCTGACATTCGCGCTATCAGTGCAGAAGCTGCGCTGGCGCTGCCGGGCGTTGCTGCGGTGGTGACGGGTGCTCAAGTCAAAGCGCTCACCCGGCCATTTATTGTCGGTGTGCGTTCCCCCATTGATCATTACCCGATAGCCGTTGACCGGGCGCGCTATGTGGGGGAACCGGTAGCAGTGGTGCTGGCCAAGGATCGCTATGTCGCTGAAGATGCGATTGAGTTGATTGAGGTCGACTACGCACCGTTGGATGTCGCCGTTGATCCCATCTTGGCGATGGAGGAGGCCGCACCGGTGCTGCACCAGGCACACGGCAGCAACTTGGTTTCCGAGCGGACGTTTGATTACGGCAACGTTGAGCAAGCATTCGCATCTGCGGACCATGTGGTGTCGATCAACACCGTCTATCCGCGCAGTCTCGCGAGCCCGATTGAGTGCTTTGGCCTGATCGCAGAATACGACCCCCATGAAGACGTCTATGACGTGCTGACCCACTTCCAGGGCCCGTTTGCCATCCAGCCGGTCATGGCGATGGCTCTGCAGGTGCCGTCCTCTCGGTTGCGCATTCGCACGCCGCCCGATTCGGGCGGTAGCTTCGGTGTGAAGCAGGGCGTGGCACCCTATGCGGTGCTGATGGCTGTTGCGGCCCGGATCACAAAGCGGCCGGTCAAGTGGATCGAAGACCGGATGGAGCATTTGACAGCCGCTGGCAGCGCCACCAACCGCGTTTCCACCTTGGAAGCTGCAGTTAAGGCTGATGGCCGGGTAACGGCGCTCCGCTGGGATCAGGTGGAGGATGTGGGCGCATATTTGAAAGCGCCGGAGCCCGCGACGCTCTACAGAATGCACGCGTGCATGACGGGTGCTTATGACATTCCGAACTTGGCAATCAGAAACCGCGTCGTCGTTACCAATAAAACGCCTACAGGCCTCAACCGAGGCTTCGGTGGGCCGCAAGTTTATTTCCCGCTTGAGCAATTGATGCGGAAGATCGGTAGTGTCGTTGGGCGAGACCCGCTGAGTATTATTCGCCGCAATCTCGTCCGCCCCAGCAGCATGCCTTTTACGACGCCATCAGGCGGTGTTCTAGATTCTGGCGATTACGGCGCACTGGTCGAGCAGGCGTTGCTGGAAGGGAATTTCGCTGACTTGGAAGACGCACGGCAGCGGGCGCGTCGGGCAGGAAAACTGTATGGTATCGGCTATGCGGCCTGCGTCGAGCCGACGATTTCGAACATGGGCTATATCACCACTGTGCTTTCAGCCCAGGAGCGTGAGCGGGCTGGCCCCAAAGGCGGCGCGCAGGCGACAGCGACCGTGGCGGTTGATCCGCTCGGCGGCGTCAATGTGTCGATCGCTTCAACGCCGCAAGGGCAGGGGCATCGTACTGTCATCGGCCAGGTGGTGGCGGATGCACTCGGCATCGCGCCGGATAGTGTGCGCGTGAATGCGGAATTGGACACAGGCCGGGACCTATGGTCCATCGCATCTGGCAACTATTCTTGCCGGTTCGCGGGCGCTGTCGCCGGTGCCGCATGGCGGGCGGCGGGCGAATTACGCACGCGGTTGGCCAGGGTCGCAGCCGCGAAGTTTGATTGCCCGGCAGAGATGCTGGATTTCCGGGATGGCAAAATCATTCACCGCGAGAACACGAATATCGGCATCGATTTCAAGCGACTCGCGGGCGAGGGCCACTGGGCAGCATCCACTCTTCCGCCAGACTTGCCGCAAGCGCTCAGTATTACGGAATTCTGGTCGCCCGACGTGTTGCAGCCGCCGGATGAAGAGGACCGCATCAACGGTTCTGCTGCTTACGGCTTCATCTTTGATTTCTGCGGGGTTGAGATTGATCGCGCTACAGGACAGGTGAAGATAGACCGATATATTTCGGCCCATGATGCAGGGCGGCTATTGCATCCGGCAATGGCCGATGGGCAATCGCAAGGCGGGTTCGCGCACGGCTTGGGTGCTGCGCTGATGGAGGAACTGGCCTATGACGCGGATGGTGGATTTCTCTCAGCCAGCCTCGCGGATTATCCGATGCCGACGACCTGCGAGACGCCAAGCGTTCAAATCGTGCATCGCCAAACGGCGTCCCCGGTGACCCCGCTTGGTGCCAAAGGCATCGGCGAGGGTACGACCATGAGTGCTCCCGTATGCCTCGCCAATGCAGTCGCAGATGCGCTCGGGCTGGAGCAGGTTGACCTGCCGCTGCGCCCGGCAAAGTTGGCGGCGATCATTGAGGCGCGACGGCTATGAAACCGGCGGCATTTAGCTACATCCGCGCCGAAAGCCTTGGCGAAGCTTTGGACGCGCTGGCGCAATACGGTGAGGACGCGCGGATCATCGCGGGCGGGCAATCGCTTGGGCCAATGCTGAATATGCGGCTGGCTGCACCCGAAGTCCTGATCGATATTATGGGCCTGAAGGACCTGGACCGGATTGAGTTCACCGATGACGGTGCCATGGCTGCAGCATGCGTCACCCAGGCCCGCTTCATGGGACGGCTGGAATTACCGCGCGCACAACCGCTGCTGCGTGAAGCCATGCCTTGGATTGGCCATGTGCAAACACGAAGCCGTGGCACCATCTGTGGCAGCCTTGCCAATGCAGACCCAGCGGCGGAATTGCCGTTGCTGCTGACAACGATCGGCGGCGTTGTGATCGCCCAATCTAAGCGGGGCCAGCGCGGGATTCCAGCGGCAGAATTCTTCAATGGCATGTTTGAGACGGCGCTTGCGCCGGATGAGATTTTGTTGGCGGTCAAATTCGATGCGCCAAAGCCCGGGTCCGGTGTGGCCTTTATGGAAATGGCAGAACGCCACGGTGATTTCGCTATTGTGGCTGTCGCAGCCGTCGCGGACCAGGATGGTGTGACACTGGGTCTTGGCGGGATTGGCGCAAAGCCGGTTGTGAAGCGCTTCGATGGTTTGGCTGAGCGTGATGTTAAGGCGGTGCTTGTTGGGCTTGCTACTTCCCTGGACCCGCAAAGTGACCCCAAAGCCGACGCCGCATATCGACGCCGCCTGGCGCGAGAACTTGGGTTGCAAACTGTGTTGAAAGCGATGGAGCGGCGCTATGCTGTATGAGAAAGGCCAACGGCACAAAGTCGCCTTCACCCTGAACGGTAAGCCAGTTTCCGGGGAGGCAGAGCCGCGCATGCTGCTCGTCGATTTTCTCCGCCATGAAATTGGGCTTACCGGCACGCATGTCGGCTGCGAGCATGGCGTGTGCGGTGCCTGCACGATCCAGATTGACGGCGAGCCAGCACGGGCTTGCCTGACTTATGCGCTTCGGATGGAAGGCCGCCAATTGCGCACCGTTGAAGCGCTGGCCGGAGATGATGACGCGCTATCGCCTTTACAGAAGGCCTTCAAGCGGAACCATGCGCTGCAATGCGGTTTCTGTACCCCTGGCATTTTGATGACTTTGGATGCATGGCTCAAAACCAATCCAACCGCAAGTGAGCAAGACGTGCGCGAAGCGCTTTCGGGCAACCTTTGCCGCTGCACTGGATATGCCGCTATCGTGCGGGCCGTGATGGATTTCGTTAGAGAGCGTCGCCATGCTTGATGTTGGCATAGCTTTAATCCAGGCGGCTGAACGCAGCCCACGGGCCGAAGCGCTTATAGACGGTGCTAGCCGCTGGACCTATGCCGAAATGCTGAACGATGCCTGCAAGGTCGCCGCTGGATTGAAAGGCATGGGATTGCAGCCGGGCGACCGGTTCGTATCGCTCCTCCAAAACACATCTGAAGCGGCGTTATTGCATTGGGCTGCACAGCTTTCTGGTATCGCCATCGTACCTTTGAATTGGCGGGCGAAGGCTGAAGAACTGGATTACTGCGCAGAGAACGCTGAAGCGAAAGCGTTATTTTTTCAGGATTTATCTGCTGATGCAGCGGCTGCCTCGGCTGTCGCGGAAGCCCTGCCGCGCGTCGCGTCTGGCGCAGAATTTGATCGCCTGCTTGCCAGTGATCCAATTGCCTCGGCGCCGCACGGCGATATCGATGCGTGTTCAGTGATGCTTTATACATCCGGGACAACAGGGCGGCCCAAGGGCGTGCCGCGCATCCACCGGGTTGAGCGTGCGGCTGCTACCGCCCACGTCGCGCAAAGTGGGTTTGTGCGTGGTGAGCGCAGCCTTGGCGTAATGCCACTTTATCACACCATGGGCGTGCGCTCGCTCTTGGCGACAGCGCTGGTTGATGGGTGTTTCATCTGCCAACCGCGGTTTGACCCGGCAAGCGCGCTCGAACTGGTTCAAGCTGAGCGGATTACGAACCTTTTCCTGGCGCCGACGCTCTATCACGATCTGCTGGCTATCCCCGAATTTTCGAAGACCGACACATCCAGTGTGCGAAAACTTGGCTTCGCTGGTGCTTCGATGACGGACGGGCTACTGCAGCGCCTGACGGCGGCGTTTAAGCCGGAGCTGTTCATCAATCACTATGGCTCATCAGAAATCTACACCTTCACAATTGAACCGGATGCGCCTGCCAAGCCCGGTTCCGCTGGCCGCGCGGGTATGAACCAAATAATCCGTATCGTAACATTGGACGGCGGGCCTGATGATCTAGCACCCGTCGGCCAAGAGGGTCACATAATTGCAGATTTGAACGGTGACGAAGCCTTCGGTGGGTACTGGCGACGGCCAGACGCCGATGAAAAGTCATTGCGCGCAGGCTGGTACTTCACTGGCGATACCGGATATTTTGACGAAGATGGCGATCTATTCGTGACGGGCCGCGTTGATGACATGATCATCACTGGCGGCGAAAACGTCTCTCCCGTGGAGATTGAAAGCACGCTATCGTTGCATCCAGATGTGATTGAGGTTGCCGTTGCTGGCATGCCCCATGAACGCTGGGGGCAAGAGGTAACGGCCTTCGTCAAGCGCAGCGCTGGCCTGGAATCAGAAACACTCGACGCGTATTGCCGCCAATCTGATCTTGCGAATTTCAAACGCCCGCGGCGGTATGTTTTCGTGGCGGACCTGCCCAAATCTCCTGTTGGCAAAATTCTCCGTCGGATGCTGCAATCCGGCGATTATCAAACAGAGGCCGAATGACGATGAGTAATTCCATGCAAACCCACCGCTCCGCCCTGCTATCAGAACTCGATGGCTTTCGCGTTGAAATTGATGCGGAGAACGAACGCGCGGACCTCATTCTTCACCGCCCACCGCTGAACATTATCCGCATGCCACAGCGCCCGCAGATTGCGGCTGTGATTGATGAATTGGACCAAGACCACCGGGTCCGCGTTATCGTCATTCGCTCCGAAGGCCAGCATTTTTCCAGTGGTGGCGAAATTCCGGGTTTCCTGGAAGCCAGCCAGGAAGTCGTATCGCAATTGCATAAGTATGTGGCCGCACCGGAACGGTGCTCTAAGCCGGTTATTGCTGCTGTGTCCGGTTATTGCTTCGGCGTTGGATTCGAGTTGTCGCTTGCATGCGATTTCCGCATCGCCAGCGATACCGCAGAATTTGCGCTGCCAGAAATGCGGATCGGCATGATTCCAGGCTCTGGTGGCTCGGCTCGGCTGGAGAAGATGGTGGGCGTTAGCCGAGCTAAGAATATATCCATGCGCTCGCTGCGTGTTAAAGGTCAGCAGGCCTATGATTGGGGCATCGCTTGCGAATGTGTAGCGGATGACAAACTGGAGGAAGCGACTGCCAGCCTCGTCAAAGAACTTCGCCAATTCTCACCTCTGGCGCAGCGCACCCTGAAGAACGTGCTGAACCACAGTGTTAATTCCCCGCTGGAACAGGCAATGGAAATCGAAGGCCAAGCCTATGGTCGCCTCCGCGGCGGTAAGGATTTCGCGGAAGGTGTTGCATCGTTCGTTGAAAAACGCCGACCTAAGTTTACGGGCGAATAAGCCATGCAGTGGACTGAACGCCAGTTGCCGGAAGGCGATGAAGTCTTTCTGGACCATGTCGGCTGGTTCGTCGCCGACTTGGATGGAGCTAAGGCGCACCTGGAGCGGCTTGGCTTCCAAGTGAGCGTTGAAAATATCCACATGAATATGGGCGAGGACGGAATACGGCACCCGTCCGGCACGATCAATCGCCTGTCGATCCTTGGGTGTGGGTATCTTGAGTTTCTGGGCGCGCGCGGGGAAACGCCGTTGGCGGATCAGCACCGTGCACAGCTTGGCCGCTATGAAGGTCTGCACCTGATGGCGTTCAATAGCGCTGATGTTCCAGCAGAAGTGCCGCGGCTGGCAGCAGAAGGCTTCACGCCGCTGGAGCCCGTCGAAATGCGCCGCCCGGTTCGGTTGCCGGACGGTGATCATGATGGCCATTTCAGCGTGCTGCGCGTGCCGCCAGGTGTGATGGCCGAAGGGCGTGTGCAATGGTGTGGGCATCACTCGCCGGACTTGGTGTGGCATGAAAGCCAAACAACCCACCCGAACGGCATATCAGCGCTGACCGGCGCATTATGGGTCGTTGATGATGTCGATGAAGCGTTGGATCGCTACAGCCGATTTCTGCGGAAACCCGCTAAGCGGCTGGGTTCGGGTGCGGGCTGTGTCTCGCTCGAACGCGGCATGCTGGTCTTCGCGGAGCATAATCGCGCGGCGGATTTTGTACCCGGTCTTGCGGCACCAACTGCGCCGTTCGGCGGTGCTGTATACCTCCGCGCTGCGCATTTGGATGCTACGCGCGCTTGCCTGAATTCCAACAATATTCCGTTCGAGGGTTTAGCAGGCAGTGTGTTGATCCGCCCGGCGCGTGGCTTGGGAACAACGCTTGTTTTGCATGAGGGAGCGACGCCGCCGGGTCTATAACGCGAAGGAGCGTGCAGGTGGATCAAACCGCTAGACGCTTTGTGTTGGTAGGTGCCGCCGCCTTCAGCTTATCCGCCTGCGCTGGCGTTCCAGCGAGCGCTAATTCTACCCAAAGCATCGACATCATCACAGCTCCGCTTGGCCAGAATGAGGCCGCTGCCATCAATTGACTCGCTTCGAGGCGTACCAAGGGTGGACAATCATTCGGGCGCTATAGGGTCTATGAAATTCCGGTATTTGAGCGCGTGTTTGATAATCAACGGCTGGTTCTGAGCTTGGCTGATGGCGCGCTGCAATCCGTGTTTGTGATTATCAGCCCAAGCTTCGGAGATGAGGCGGAGAAGACATTCACGGATGTTTTCAGGCAATTGCCGGCAGCCTATGGTCGGCCCGATCATTCTATGGAACGCGGCCGCTTCACCCGTAATTTAGCCAACGATTTGCGCATCGGCACTTTTCGGCGAGAGCATGAGTGGCGGGTTCCGGGTGGCGATCTTCGGCTTGGCATTCCAAAGCGAATTGATCGCCAAGTTTTCATTGAGGTACATTTCGCCCGCCGCTTAGCGCTGACCACAAAATCAGATTGGAGTGTGGAGATGACCCGTTAAGATGGGCTGACTTAATAACTGGGGAAGAATGTCGTATGCCGTGGATTTTGAAGCTATCTGGCATGGTGCTGACGACGGCTGGCTATATGGCTGGCCAAATATTACTGGCTGAAACATCGCCCATACTGGGATATCTGCTCTGTATTCCTGGCATCATATTGATCCATTTGGGCTTTTCGCGCGCCAGGGCTGCAAAGCAACAAGCTGCATCCGCATCCATGGTTAGCTACGCCGAGCCGGAACAGCCTTCTGGCCGTCCAGATACGCAAGAGCATGGGGATGGAGATCAAGGAAAGCGACGGACGCCATAGGCTAGGGTGAAGTTAATTGTTTTATTTGGTCACTGGTGTTTTTACGTGCCTCAAATCGCGATGGCGCCAAGTGGGGCATCCCGCACTCGGTCCAGGTTGGGCTCTGCAAGTCCCCGCTCTACCTGCTTTACGGCCTCCACCAGGAACACATTTGCGGGTGCCTCCAGGCCGATTTCGGCGGCTTTATCAACGATGAAGCCGTTGATCTGCTCGATTTCCGTGCGACGGCTTTTTTGGATGTCCTGGCCCATGGAGGGGCGGGAGCCTTCGGCCGTGGTCTTGGTTTGTGCAAGGCGTGATGCTTCGACAGCGGCCAGCGCTTTGGCATCGCCAGATGCAGCGGCGATCCAATCTTCCGCCGGATGCTTATTGATTTCCTCCAACGCATAACCAAGCGCCTGGCCAACGGCGATGGCCTCACCCGCCAGCTTAATCTGCAAGCGACGGGTCAGCGGCTCCCGCGCGACTTCGTTGGAACTGAAGCCGGTTGAGGCCGATACGCCATTGCCCATAGCATTGGCGCACAGTTTAGACCAACGCTCCCCCCACAGGTTTTCTGTGGAGCGTGCACTGTCGATGCTAGACAGCATCGTGACGAGTCGCTGCACGCGTGGCGTAATGCGGCCATGGGGCTCGCCGACACGGAATACGGTGTGCTTATTGCCGCCGAGCGCAACACCTCTGCGCACGGTGGCTGGGCCAGTCATCTCAACCGCGATCTTGGCGGCGATACATCCAGCTACGCGGCCCCAGCCTACAATGCCCGCAATCGTTTCCTCGTTGATGCAGTTTTGCAGCGACAGCACGAAGCCCGTTGGTGCCAGATAATCCTTGATCATCGCTGTCGCCCAGGCGGTGTCATAGGATTTGACTGATACGATGGCGATATCAATGGGCCGCCCGCGCACCAGGCTTTGAACTTCCGCGATATGCAGCGCCTTTGCTGGGGCGTTGAAGCATTCAGGGTCCGTCAAGCCGGACAGGGTGAGGCCGTTGGCGTTGATGGCATCTACATTGGCGGGCCAGCCATCGATCAGCGTCACGTCATTACCGTCCCGGGAGAGATATCCGCCGATATAGGCGCCAACGGCACCGGCGCCGACGATAACAATTCTAGGCTTCTCGGTCATTTGGGCGGTTCCCCTTCTATGGTGACGCGCCAGGCTTCGCGACGAAGGCCCCGGTAGTCATTGATTGCAGTATGTTGAACGGCGCGATTGTCCCAGAGCGTAACCGCCCCCTTGGTCCATTGCACGCGGCATGTATGTTCAGGTCGGGTGATGTGATCGAACAGGTAGTCCAGCAGTGGTTTGCTTTCAGATTCAGTCCATCCATCGATGCGTTTGGTGTGGATGCTGTTAACGTAAATGGATTTTTTTCCTGTATCCGGGTGTGTGCGGATGAGTGGATGGATGGCCTCAAGCTTATTCTCATCCTGATCCGTTATCGCCATGTTGGAGAACTTTAACCGTCCCGAAGCGCGCCCGCCTGGGACGCTGGCATTATTGACACCTTTGAGGCTGCTAAGCATGTCCTGCATCGGAGGTGACAAGCGCTCGTAGGCAAGCTGGGCGGACGCGAAGGCCGTGTCGCCTCCGTATTCCGGAATATCAACGCCGTATAACATGGTCGCGATTGGCGGGTTTGGCAGATATGTGGTGTCGGAATGCCAGCGCTCACCGAAGGTTTTGTCGTCACTGGGTTCCTTGACGATGCGGATGACTTCCGGCTGCTTGTCAAAACCTTTGACGAAGGGGTAGATGTTGGGCGCGCCAAAGTTCTGAGCGAGTGCGACCAGGCCTTTAGGCGATAAATCCTGGTCCCGCAGAACGATGACCTGGTGTTGAAGCCAAGCGGCGCTAAGCGCTGCAGATACATCATTCGACAGCGGCTTTATCGCATCAACGCCGAAAACTTCTGCCCCGCAGGCACCGGCGAGCGGGCGGATATCAAGGGCGGCGGCGGGCATGGGTGGGTGCTCCATCGGGTTCGGGAGGTGAAATGGTCTCAGGCAGCGGCGGAAAATGCAATCGCGTATGCTATGGCTTGTTGCCCTCAATTGGAATGCATCGCCATGCCTGAAGCTCAGCCAGAATATGAGAACCCTTGATGCGCCGTGTGTTGATCCTTGGTGGCACGGGGGAAGCGATCGCTATCGCCCGGATGCTCCATGACCAGATGGCGGATCGGGTTGAAGCGATTTCGGCGCTGGCGGGCGTTACCCAAGCGCGAGCGCCCATTCCAGGCGCTGTTCGCATCGGCGGGTTTGGCGGTGTGGATGGGCTGGTGGAATATCTTGAATCAGAGCAGATCAACGCGCTGATTGATGCGACCCATCCGTTCGCGGCCCAAATGGCCGGGCAAGCCCATGCGGCTGCAGAGCGCACTTGCGTGCCGCGTCTAAAGATCATCCGGCCCATGTGGTACCGTGATCCGCGCAACCGTTGGATCGAAGTCCCGGACCTGGTGGCCGCTGCCGCGACGATCGCTCGTGTGGAAGCCCGCCGTGTTTTTTTGACGGTTGGGGGCCGCTCGCTCCAGGCGTTCGAAGATATGCCTGACGTGTGGTTTTTAGCGCGCATGACCGATGCGCCGTCATCGCCATTGCCGCTTGCTAACGCGGAATACGTCGTCGCGCGCGGCCCGTTTCAGACTGACGCTGAGGTGGCCCTTATGCGCACATACTCTATCGACCTGCTGATTGCGAAGGCCAGTGGTGGTGCAGCAACAGAGGCTAAAATTCACGCCGCACGCACGCTTGATATTCCAATCGTCATCATCCGCCGCCCGCCCGCACCACCGGGCGATGCGGTTGCGGATGCTGATCGGGCGCTTCAGTGGCTCAATCGGCTGCTGGAAGATTAGTGATCTCACCCTGGAAAACACCACGCTTCGTGCTAAATCCCTGTTTCGGCCATGGTCCTGCCGCGAAACGCCAGAAAACAAAGTCCCGCTATGCTGATTGAAGTTTACGCAGACGTCGTTTGCCCTTGGTGCTTTATTGGCAAGCGCCGGTTGGAGCGCGCACTGGCGATGCGGCCTGAAATTCAGGCGAGCGTGAAGTGGAGGCCTTTCCAACTGAACCCTTGGATGCCGCCAGAAGGTATGACGCGGTCAGAATTTCTAATGGCCAAGTTTGGCGCTGCAGATTCAGGCAGCATCTATGATGGTATTCGCCGCACGGGTGAGGGCGAAGGCTTAGAGTTCAGTTTTGATCTGATCGAGACAATGCCGAACACATTGGACGCACACCGTTTGGTCCGTTGGGCCGACCAACAGGGGCCAGCAGAGCCGCTGGTCGATGCATTATTCAGTGCTTATTTCACCGATGGCGCGCGCCTCGGCGAACACGGAGTTCTGGCGAGTTTGGCCAGTGCGGCCGGATATGACCGGGACGCGGCCATGGCCTACCTCTCCAGCGGTTTGGACACCGACATCGTGCGTGAAGCGGATGCTGGTGCCCGTCAGGTCGGCATTCAGGGCGTGCCGTGCTTCATCATTGAAGAACGTTACGCGGTTTCAGGCGCGCAGGAGCCAGAATACTTCATGCCGTTGTTCGATCTGGCACTGGGTGTTGCGGCTTAGAATATTTTAATCAGTTTGCGTTCCTACCCTTTGCTCAGTCCTTATCGACATCAAGGCCCCAGGCTCGCGTTGCATAGCCTTTGTCGACAATGTCGAACACGACGCCATTCGGGTCCCGGAACTTCACTTCCGTCGCACCCTCATCTGAATCCGGCAGACGCATATGATAGCTGCCGCCATTGGCTTCGATCTTTTGGGTCATGCCGTCCAGGTCATCATCGACAAAGCCCATATGATGCAGGCCGTGGAAATCCTTGCCACGCTCGTCGCCCGCTTGTTGGTCTGTCTGGAATTTCAGAAGGGCCAGGCTCATCACGCCATCCGTCATGAGAACGGCGATTTCTGATTCTGTGGACCGCATCATCCCGAATGCTTTCTCATAGAATTGGGCCGTGGCTTCCAGATCGGGCACGGTCAAGGCGATATGGCGCAATTTCGGCATGATGATCCTCCGTTTTATACCGTTAGACTGTGAACGTGGCGGAAGTGCATGACACCTGCAAGATGGTGTGATGATTATACCAGCCTGGCATTCTGCTATAGGATCGTCGCGGTGAGGGTCCGTAAAACTAGGTGGCCAAGAAAATCATAATGGCGGGGACAAATATGGTTTGTCTTTTGACGGATATTGGTGAGCGGCAGATGCCGGGCGCTGTTGCAGATGACGTAGGGCTATGGCTTTCGCCGGAGGACATGACAGCGGCGACGGGTTGGGAATTAAAGCCTGAGGGCGTTTGCCTGGTTGATATTTGCGTGCCTGCCGCACCGAGAGGATTCGTCCGTGAAGGAAAGATCGACGCCGCCGCGTTTTGGCGTCATATGGGTTGGCCTGTTTTTAGCAGCGATGATGGCGGCGCATGGCTTCGTGGGGAAGGTGCCGAGACGCGTCGGTCGTCGCTTGAATCGCTAACCGCGCCCGATTTTACTTTGCCGGACTCGGAGGGCACGCGGCATGCTCTTTCTGGGTAGCGGGGTAAGAAGGTCTTCCTTGTGACCTGGGCCTGTGGTGAGGCTGTCGTGCTGATCTGCCGGTGTGGCAGGCCTTGTTCGACGAATTAAAAGACCAGAACTTCTCCATCATCACCGTCGCTATGGACGCGGACGCCGAAGCAGCGCGACCGTTCATTGAGGCGGTAGACCCGGATTATATTTCCCCGATTGACCGGGATCATCAGGTGGCTGGGCTCTACAATATGGTGAATGTGCCTCAGGCCGTTTGGATTGATGAAACCGGCCAAACTGCGCGCCCGCCAGAGATTGCGGGCACGTATGATACCGTCCGCTCACGGGACAAAATCACCCGTGCGGCTCCAGCAGATGTCCAGGTGCTGCCCGATGAAGCGCGGACCGTGTATCAGGATGCAATTCGGGATTGGGTGCAGAATGGTGCCGAAAGCAAGCATGTTTTCAGCTCGGATGAGGTCAAAGCCCGCTTGACTGTCCCTGACGACAATGTGGCGACGGCCCATGCAAACTTTCGTATTGGCCAGTTTCTAATGCGGCAGGGCAAGCCAGACGGGGCTGCGCCATTATTTGCGGAGGCACGGCGCTTGCACCCCGAATCCTGGACAATCTGGCGCGAGACCGAGGAGAAGAACGAGGCTGGGCTTGCCGCTCGCTCAACCTTCTGGGCGCGGATTGATGCGCTGTGCGAAAAGAAGTTCTACGACACGGTCTATATGGCAGGCATGCCCGAATAACGGTTGGGCGCTTTTGCGCTGGGCCACGCCGCCGCTAGAATGGAGGCCAGATTTTGCTGGTGAAGGGTGCTGCGTAGATATTACCCACGCTGGCGGGTTGCTGAATGACGAGGCCTATACACATTCTCTGGTGGCCCTCAATCAGAACTACCATGTTGGGCGGCAGATTTTTGAGATTGATCTGGCGCTGACAGCGGATGACCACATTGTGCTCGCCCATGATTGAGATGCATACGGCGGCAAAGCGCCAAAACGAGCAACATTTCTTGCTGACAGCACCTCAACGCGGTTGGACTTTGACGGGTTCATCGATAGGGTTCAGAAAAACGTGTTCAGACTGCCGCATTGTGACGGACAGAAAGTTTGAGTTTGAGCTGTTTTCGGAAATTTAAGCAGCTGCTGTGCCACCTGAAATGCAGCGGGATCAGTTTGTTCTGCAGACCCATGATTTCGCCTCAGCCCAAAAGCTTGGCAGCCCGTGCGCCCACCCAGCCACAAATTCCGACGCTATATCTGCTGAAGAGTGTGCCTGAGGCCGGTCTGGTAGCCCTCGCCAATACGCCAAGCCTGATTGCCGTCACGATGCCACGTGACCGAGTCCCGTTCCAAATCACACAAGTGCGGGCAGCTACGGGTAAGCCGGTCTTTAGTCATGGCTATCCGTGGATGGTTCGCTCAGAACTTATTCTGCGCCTGGCCCAGGCGTTTGGTGTCACAGGTTTTTACAAAGACGGACGCTCCCCCGTTACTCAGCTAATTCTTGAATTAACCAGAGCGGCGCTTCACCGCGGTCCACCCGCTGCACGTTGTCGAACGCATTGCGGACGCGGGCTTTGTGGCTCTCAAAGGTCGGGCCGGCCATATGGGCGGTCAGGGTGACGTTGTCGAGCTTCAGCAGCGGATTGTCCGGTGACGTTGGTTCTTCATCAAACACATCAAGCCCCGCAGCTGCGATTGCGCCATTCGATAAGGCGTCAATCAGCGCGGCCTCGTCGACCACCGGGCCACGGCTGGTATTGACCAGAATGGTGTCGCTTTGCATCGCTTCGAACTCTGCCTTGCCGATCATATGCTGTGTGCTGTCATTCAGGGGCACATGCAGGCTGATAAGGTCCGATTCCTGGATGATTTCACTGAATAGGCGGAAGCGGACGCCAAGTGCGTCTTCCTCCGCTTCGCTCAGCCGGGCGATATCATAATAGGTTACGTGCATGCCAAACGCGGCAGCGAGGCGGGCGGTCTTTTTGCCAATGCTGCCAAGGCCGATAATGCCGACGGTTTTGTCCCGTAGCTCGTGCAGCTTTGGTGGCTCATTGCCCCGCCAGCGGCCGGCTGCAACATTTACATGCTGCTTCACTAATTGGCGTGATACGGCCAGCATCAGCAGGATCGCATGTTCGGATACGGCGGTGGAATTGGCACCGCCATTGTTGCAGATCGGCACACCAGCCTTGCGCGCGGCTTCGATGTCAGCGCTGTTATACCCAGCGCTTAAAAGCTGGATCAGCTTCAGGTTGGGCGCCTCAGCGAACAGTTGATCCTGTACCAACATATCAACGAAGCCGACGAGATATTCAGCATCTGCCAGTGCGGCCTTGTATTCAGCACTGCCAGCTTCGGTTACGACCAGATCATACCCAGCAGGGACCATATCCCGCCCGAAATCGGTGGCGACAGGAAACGTTGTTACGAATACGATGCGCTTTGACATGAATTGAAGCTTCCGTTGTGGTTATTGCGGGGCGTTGCGGCCCATCATGATTTCATCAAATAGATAATCTGGCCCGAGTTGGTCGAGCGCGGGACAGCCGATCTGCGCCATAATCTTTTTGATCTCATCATGGACGATATGCATCGCTTTGGCCGCACCCGCATCACCGCCTGCGATAACGCCATAGAGGGTCGGACGGCCAAGCCATACGAACTTCGCACCCATCGCTTTCGCGATCACGATATCGGACCCACGCCGGAACCCACCGTCAATCATCAACGTCATGCGATCACCGACGGCGGCGTCCAGATGCGGTAGCACATCAAGGGCAGAGGGTGCGCGGTCAAGTTGACGAGCGCCGTGGTTTGAGATGATTAGCCCGTCCACACCGATATCAGCGGCGCGCTGCGCATCATCGGTTCGCATGATGCCTTTCAGGATGAGCGGACGCGGCCAGAGCTTGCGGAAGGTTTCAATGTCTTTCCATTGTAGGTTGGTTGGCAATTGCGTGGCGACGAACTCGCCAACCTCTTCAGCGGAAGCCCCGGGCGGTGCGTATTTCCGCCAATTCTCCATCATGGCAATGCCATGTTTGGCATAGTCCTTCATCCACAGCGGGCGGCGGAGCGCATCCAGCTTGGATGCGAGAGAAAGCCGAAGCGGACGGCCGAAGCCGTTGCGGCGATTCCGCTCACGATTGGGCGTGGTCGGCACGTCTACGGTAATCATCAGGGCTGGAATGCCATGGTCTGCAACGCGTTTGACCTGGTCCTCGCTGATTGCGCGGTCCTTCGCCGTGTAGAGCTGGTACCAGCCATGGTCAGGGGCGGTTTCTGCCAGGTCCTCCATGCGCGCCGTAGCGGCACCGGACATAACAAACGGAATATTGGCGTCTCTCGCAGCGGCGGCGAGCATCAAATCGCCGCCCCGACGGAAGTTGCCGATGCCGCCTGTGGGGCCAATGCCGTAGCAGCTTGAATATGTGTGGCCGAACAGCATCGTTGATTGGTCGATCTCTGAAATATCGACCATGTAGCGCGGTGCTAGCGCGCGCCGGGCGAACGCATTGCGGTTCGTCGTCAGACCTTCTTCGTCGTCTACGCCGCCTTCGACGAAATCATAGACAATCTTGGGGATGCGCTTTTTGGCCAAAACGCGCAGGTCTTCCAGATTGATGCAGTCGTCTATTTTCATAAGCGCCATTCCCGGCATGTTGGGTTCTGGGCTCTATTCTGCGGCGTAGATCAGAAAATGGGAATGGTTAAGCTGTAGCCGGTCGCCAACGGAGAGCCACGACAGACGCATCATCTATCTGGCTGTGCGGAATGTAGGACAGGAGCCTATCCTCAAACAAGACTTTGGACGTCGCTGAGGAAAACCAGGGATTCGCGGCAAGATCGGGCGCGCCTGCGATCCCATCTATGCAGATCACAGCGCTACCTGAACCGCTCGTGTCAAACGGCTGAACAATGGGATCAACAGTTGGCTTGGCACCCATGGAAGCCGCAAGCCGCGTGACGATTTTTGCGGGGCACGTTTTGAAAGCCGCTGCACCTCTTGCGCTAAGGTTACGCGCGCCATATCACCATCGAGGTTGATCCAGACTTCAGCATCACCGGCCTGAAAAACGGTGAAATGAAGCACGCTATCTGGTTTTAGGAGCATGCCAGCGAGTGTACAGGCGCCCCGGCCTGCGCCTTTTGCGCCATGACCGCCTTTAACGTTTGACCGCTGCGCCCGGCCTTCTGCGAAGAGCTTACCGTTGATGCCTTTAATCGTGGTGCCCACAGTGCCCACAGTCTCGCTGGTGGTGTTCTGAGCGTCTTCCAGCCCAAGAGATAAATAGGGCAGGCAACGCCGGGATGTCTCAGCCGCACCGGGTAAGGTGCTAACCCCGTCGGCGACGGTGAAAAGGCCGAAAGCTGGTTTAGAAAGCATTGCATCACTATTCGCCCGCCTTCCCCCACCTTGGCGCGTTAGGGATGCGACATCTAGCAATAGCGCGCCCTATTTGGCGGAGGCCATAGTCACGATAGAGCCTGATCCGTTGGGGTCTTTTGCCGTCAGGCCAGCGTTTGCCGTCACGTCGCTGCGGCGTCCAGGCTGCTGATGGCATACTCAATCGTGACAGGATCAACGCTATCTCGCTGATCACAAAGGGTAATTTTTCCCGCACCAGATAAAGGCGCGCTCACATTCATCGTCACATGCTCGGTATCGCCATCTGCGTTTAAAATAAAGCTGCCGCGCCGACTTTCGTCCACTAACTGGAACTGACCATAAATCCGAACCAAGCGCGCATGAGGGCGTGATACGCGTCGATCATCTATCACCAGATCAACGTCGCCGGTTTTGGCGTTAGCGCCTGCTTAGGTTTGGGCGACCGCAATCAATTCATTCACGAGCTTGAGCGGAGGTTTACCGCTGGTTTGAATTTCCTGCGCAAAGTCTTTGTATCCAGTGTCCCCAAGTAGGCCCAACGCCTCTACTTCAATCAGATTGGAGAAGCCTAGAATAGCGTTTAGTGGTGTTTTAGCTCATGGCTGATCATGCCGAGAAATTTCAGATTCTCAGCTTCCACCGCACGGCTCATTAGTTGCCCCTAAGCATCAAAGACCAAGTTTGGACTATCAGGGCGGACAATGGCCGACGCAGGTAAACAAGGCCCAAATTTGATGGCAGTGACCTGCTTAAAAGTGATCTAAGGTTTTGTTGGCGACGCCAGCAAGACCTGCTCTGCCTTCGCTGGGTCAAGCGTCTTGTATTGCTTCAGATTGATGATTGCAGATCCAAGTTCCAGGTCCGCGATGATCTTCACAGGCATCATTGGGGCACCAGGGGCCGGGCGGCGATAATAGGCACGGCCATTAGTAGGCTCGTCGTCTGCCGCTAATTTTTTGCGAAATCCAGCAACCCGCTCAAAAACAAACTTGCAGCGTTGCGCATCGCCTTCATACGGGGTGCGGCGGCTTGGCTTTAACTCAGCGATGCCTTGGTCTTCAATCTTCACCGTATAGCGCCTGCGACCATCATAAACTGGGTATGACGCATTGCAGGACCCGGTCTGCTCGAGCGTTCGGCCAACGGCGATAATGGCGCTAAGTGGATCCAGAACAGCTGTCCGCTGGGCGTCCGTAATTGTTGGGCGCCGTTCGTCCGCAACGGGGTGTGGGGCAGCTTTCGTCACTTCTGCAACGCCACCGTTTCTGACCTCGAAATTCACAAAGCGCTCTTTTTTCTTCCAGTAAGAATCTGCTTGATAGCTCTTAACTGTCAGCGGCGCGCCGTGCGATGCTGGGCCTTGATCAGCCGACGCTGCACCTTTAACCGAGGTGCCGTGGCGCCATTCAACGAACCAGCCAACCATGCCTGCTGTTTCCAGCCGCATTTTTGCCGCGTAGCGCCCGTCGCGCAGAGCCACGTCCATCGCCACTTTGCCAACTTTCAAGCCGCCAGCATAGCCTTGATATACAAAGGAACCTGCAGCTTCAGGCTTCGCTGCCGGCGCGCCATCCATGACGCTACCGGCAAGCGCTGATGCTATGGCGGTAGAGGCTGCAAGCACACATACAAGGCCTGCCAAATTTTGACATATCGCCATCGCAAAAACTCCAGTTGGACATAGCTGTAGCGGGTATGCGTAATCTCAGCGCCGTATTCAAGCCACGCCATGACATTGCCTTAATTCGCGGCGCTATCCAAAGCGGCTTGATGCAGCGCCAAACTGCCTGATCAAGCCATTGACAGTCGCGGCCTCAATGCCGTAATTCCCCTTTCTTCGCACGCATGTGCCGGGCGCGTAGCTCAGCGGGAGAGCACTGCCTTCACACGGCAGGGGTCACAGGTTCAATCCCTGTCGCGCCCACCACTCCGGTCCCGAGCAGCTCGGTTTATTTCTGGCAGGCGCATATATGCCGATTTCCATGTCCACGGCTGATCCTGATGTGCTCGCGAACGGCGTGTTAGCCGGTGATCGGGCATTGATTGGTCGCGCAATTACATTGGTTGAGAACCGTAACCCCGCCCGCCGTTGCCAAGCGCAGGCGATGTTGCAACGATTGTTGCCACATACAGGACAAGCGCGCCGGATAGGGATTACCGGTGTACCAGGTGTCGGCAAGAGCACGTTCATCGAAGTGCTGGGGCAAACGCTCATCGCCAATGGCTCCCGCGTTGCTGTTCTGGCGGTAGATCCAACATCGTCGCGCACCCGCGGCAGCATCCTTGGCGACAAAACGCGGATGGCGGCGCTGGCGGCGGACCCGCGGGCCTTTATCCGTCCCTCACCATCCGCCGGCACACTCGGCGGTGTCACACGGGCGACGCGGGAGACCATGCTGGTCATGGAAGCCGCTGGCCATGATGTTGTGCTGGTGGAGACGGTTGGCGTAGGTCAATCGGAAATTGCTGTCGCTGATATGACTGATTTCTTTCTGGCGCTCATGCTGCCTG
>Ga0315331_10000013_pt1 | contig 86669 bp, 139 predicted proteins | sample M160m34915metaG_FD_203456 | JGI IMG/M metagenome (GOLD analysis project Ga0315331, IMG submission 203456) | Ammonia-oxidizing marine archaeal communities from Monterey Bay, California, United States - M1 60m 34915 | ecosystem: Environmental > Aquatic > Marine > Intertidal zone | place: USA...
ACGTTCCATATGAAGACATATTGTTTTCGTCTCGTTATCTTGAAGGTGCGTTGCTTACTTATCTTCGTAGACATAATTTAGTTGCACCAAACAAAGATCCAGATGGTCGTGACAAATTCAATGAAATCAAAGGAGATGGATCAAAAAAGTTTAGTGGTGCGTATGTGGCTGCTCCGGCACCTGGTAAATACAAGTGGGTGTTTGACTTGGATTTAACGTCTCTGTATCCTTCTATCATTATGTCAACAAATATATCACCTGAAACTAAAGTGGGTGTTGTTGATAAATGGAGTCCTGAAGATTTCTGTGATGGTGAACAAACCGAAGTGGGATTTCGTGGTGACACGTATTCAGCAGATGAGTTCAAAACATTTTTGAAGGAAAACAATCTTGCTATTAGTAGCAACGGAGTAATGTATACCAAAGAAAAAATAGGACTTATTCCTGCGATTCTTGAACAATGGTTTAATCAACGTGTTGAGTTCAAAGATAAAATGAAAGAATATGGTAATGCAGGTGACGATGCCAAGTATGTGTTCTATAAAAGAAGACAACACGTACAAAAGATTCTTCTTAACTCTTTGTATGGTGTATTGGGGTTACCTATCTTTCGGTTTTATGATGTGGATAATGCAGAAGCAGTTACAACCACCGGTGTGTCGGTGATTAAGTTTAGTCGCAAGATTGCAAATCACTATTACAATAAAACTCTTGGTGATACAGAAGATCATTGTATTTACATTGATACTGACTCGGTATTCTTTTCAGCATTACCTATCGTAGAAAAAACGATGCCTAATGTTGATGTAAAGAATGACGATGAAATGGCAACTGCTATTTTAGAAGTCGCAGATAATGTACAAACCTTTATCAATAAAAGTTATGATGTGATGGCAAAACGTTTCTTTAACATTGAAGAGCATCGGTATGACATTAAACAAGAAGTTATTTCCAAAGCAAGTATTTGGTTGGCAAAGAAACGATACGCACAATGGATTATCAACAACAACGGTGTTGGTTGTGATGAATTGGAAGTTAAAGGTCTTGATGTGGTGCGTAGTAGTTACCCCACACGATTTCGTGCGTTTATGACAGAGATTCTTAAAGACATTTTGAAGGATACACCGAAAGAAGAAATTGATGACAAAATCGTTGCTCTTAAACGACAAGTCAAAAACGAATCTGTTCAAGACATTGCAAAAACAAGTGCAGTTAAAAACGTAACCAAGTATTTAAAGATGATGGACAAAGGTGCGGTTGTTGGTGAGTGTGCCAAAAGCACTCCTGCTCATGTTAAAGCAAGCATCATCCACAATCAGTTTATCAAGAAGTTTAAGATTCAGGCAGAACCTATTCGCAATGGAGAAAAAATCAAGTGGATATATCTCAAGAACAATGAGCTTGGTTTAGATGCTCTTGCGTTTCGTGGTTATGAAGACCCACCGGAACTTATGGAGTTTATTGAGAAGTACGCAGACAAAGATAAATTGTTTGAACGAGAACTTGAAGGCAAGTTGCGTGATTTCTACGATGCACTTGATTGGGACTTTGCAAGTGAACACCTCGCAACTGCACAAAAGTTTTTTGCATTCTAATGGCAAACTATAATCAGATATTACCAATTCGTAAAGATTGTAGAATTGATGAACAATTTGGTTGGTTGCCCTTGAGTGTATTAGAACCAAGTCGTGATCATCGTGAACAATGGCCGGAAGCATATCTTGATGATGGCATTCGTGAAAGAAAAAGAAGTATAGATGCAGAGAATCTTCCTGGTCTTAGGTTTAGTGAGTTTCACGCAGGTATAGCAGAACAAATACTTAATTATTGGAGTATGCGTGGAAGTGTAGTCGTAGACCCATTTGCAGGTCGTGCCACCCGTGCTATGGTTGCTTGTAAACTGGGTCGCAACTATCAAGGTTACGAAGTATCACAACAAACATATACACGGTGTATGAAGCATTTTGAAAAGTTCAAGGTATCCCCTAAACTTTTTAATTGTGATGGAACAGAAATGCTTCACACACAAAATGAAACTGCTGATTTGGTGTTTACTTGTCCTCCGTATCATAATCTTGAAAAGTATGAAAGTACGAAAAATCAATTAAGTGATTGTGGAACATATGAAGAGTTTATGACACAAATTAAAAAATGTGGTCACAATATAAATCGTGTTTTGAAACCAGGAGCATTTTGTGTTTGGGTTGTTTCAGATTGGAGAGATATGACAGGTAGTGGTCTTCGTAGTTTTCACTCGGACTTGATTACTGCATTTGTAAACGAAGGAATGGTTCATCACGATACAATCATTATGAAGAATCTTAGTCCGTTTGCTTATGTTCAATGTGCGAAAGTAGCAAGCAAAAGATACACAAGTAAAATACACGAATATATTATGGTTTTCCGCAAAAAAGGTGAATATGAAATACCTGAGTATTGTGAGCAAGATGAACTGCGTGTTAACTCAAATAAGTTTTTTAGTTATGAATAAAATAATCAATGGAGATAGTTTGAAAGTTCTCAAGAAACTTGAGGATGAATCAGTAGACTTGGTGTGTACAGACCCACCTTATGGATACTCGTTTATGAATCGTGATTGGGACAAAGCAGTTCCTGCATTAGAAATTTGGCAAGAGTGTTTACGAGTTTTGAAACCAGGAGGATTCTGCTTCGTTATGTCAGCACCACGTTCAGATGTACAAAGTCGTATGATGGTTCGTTTAGAAGATGCAGGATTCAATATCGGATTCACTCCGATTTATTGGACATACGCAACCGGATTTCCCAAAGCATCTAATGTTGGAAAAATGGTAGATAAAAAACTTGGTGTGAAACGAAAAGTTGTTGGTCAAAAAAAAGCAGGTGCTTTAAGTGGCAATAGTAAGTTCAATGATGCAAGACAATCAAATATAACAAAAGATAAAAACAACCCAACTCAAGCATATAAGTCAGGAAGTAATATAGGTGAATACGATGTAACACTCGCAACATCAGACGAAGCAAAACAACTTGACGGTTCATACGTGGGTTATCAACCCAAACCTGCGGTAGAAGTTGTACTTGTTGCAATGAAACCAATTACAGAAAAAACTACTCTTGAGCAAGCAATGAAAAATGGCAAGGGGATTACTTGGTTAGATGATTGTAGAATTCCAACAGATGAAAGTTTAGATGGTGGAGCATATGCAAAAAATCCAACACCACGTGAAGGAAAAGATATGTGGACTTCCGACAGAAAAAAAGAAACCAAGTGCTTTGAACGAGGTGGTGCAGGAGAATATAAACAACCAGACGGAAGATTCGCAGCCAATTTAATTGTACAAGATGATGTACTTAATGATGGAGTAAAACGAAGCAAAGGAAAACACACAGATAGTGGAAGTGCATCTGGTGGTATTTGGCAAGAAAGCACAGGCAAACCAGCAGGAAGAACTTACGGAGACGAAGGATCGTTTTCTCGTTTTTACGATTTGGATTCTTGGTGGAAATCACAAATACATAAATTGCCCGAAAGTGTTCAAAAGACTTTTCCTTTTATGATTGTCGCAAAAGCAAGTAAAGCAGAAAAAAACAAAGGTCTTGAACATCTTCCTAAAAAGAAAAGTTCTTCAATGCCGGGAAGAAGAAATGCAGAAGATATGAGCAATAGCAAAATCGACCACGATGTTACTGGTAGATTTGTCACGGAAAAACAAAATGTTCATCCAACCGTTAAACCAATTGAACTAATGAGTTATTTGATAACACTTGGAAGTCGTGAAAATGATGTGGTCGTTGATCCGTTTGTTGGAAGTGGAACAACTTGTATCGCAGCGAAGATGCTTGATAGAAAATACATCGGAATTGAAAAAGAAAAGGATTATGCAATCATTGCAAAAACTCGTCTTAAAGATGCAGAATCTCCCAACCAAGCAAGTGAGAAAAACAAAAGCAACGAGTTCTTTGCTTTTTAACTTGCATATACATATATAAATATATAATATAATAATATGACAGAAAAAGAAACAGAAAATAAAAACTATAAACTAGCAGGAACATTATCAAACGTAGGTGCGGTAATGTTTGTGGTTGGATTCTTATTGTGCTTTGGTGCTCCAACTCTCGGAGGAATAATTTTGATATTGAATTTTTTCGTATCAACGGTTGCAACTATACTCGGACTTACAAGCAAAAATACACTTGCGACTATTGTAGGAGCAATTCCTGCATTGATGGTTGTATTCTTTTTGATAGTTGGTATGGCAATGATGGCATAGCATATGGAACAAAATTACACAAAACTAGCAGACCTTTTAATAAGACACAGTGTGTCTTTGAAGAAAGGTGAAAAGGTATTGATTGACAATACGGAAGTACCTGACAATATGACGATTGCACTTGTTCGTGCAGTTCGTGAGTATGGTGGTATTCCGTTTGTACAAACTTCTCAAAGTCGTATTGGTCGTGAGATTATGCAACACGCAACCAAAGAGCAAATGGAAATCTTTATGAGATTCAGTATGCCCAAGATTCAAGAAATGGATGCTTACATTGCTATTGCAGGTTCAAACAACATATACGAAACAAGTGATGTAGATGCAGACATCAAAACGATGATGTCTAAGGTAACTAAACCATATCTTGATTATCGTGTAAATGAAACCAAGTGGTGTATTTTAAGATGGCCTACACCTGCAATGGCACAACAAGCAAATATGAGTACCGAAGCATTTGAGAATTTCTTTTTTGATGTATGCACCTTTGATTACTCTAAGTTTAATCCGGGTATGAGTAACCTTCAAACAAGAATGCAAAACGCAGACAAGGTTCACATCAAAGGAGATGACACAGATTTGCGTTTCTCTATCAAAGATATAGGTGCAGTTGCGTGTGGAGGAACTCACAACATTCCGGATGGAGAAGTATTCAGTTGTCCAATCAAGGATAGTGTTCAAGGACACATTCAATTTAATGCTCCCACAATTTATCGTGGGTGTGACTTTGACGGAATTCGGTTGGAATTTAAAGACGGAAAAATTGTGGACGCAATTGCAAATAGTGATGCAAGCACAGAAGCACTAAATGAAATTCTTGATAGTGATGATGGAGCGAGATACATTGGTGAGTTTGCTATTGGATTCAATCCGTATGTTGTTCAACCTATGCGTGACATTTTATTTGATGAAAAGATTGGTGGAAGTTTTCACTTTACACCAGGTCAATGTTATGACGATGCAAGCAATGGCAACGATTCGCAAGTTCATTGGGATATGGTTAAAATTCAGAGACCCGATTATGGTGGAGGTGAAATTTACTTTGATGATGAACTTATTCGTAAAGACGGAGAGTTCGTTGTTAACGATTTAATTCCACTCAATCCCGATCAATTATTGAAATAATGGTTGACCTATATATACATATATAATATAATATATACATATATAAAAATTAAAAATGTTTTACGAAGACTTATTTGATATAGAAGAAGAACAAGATGATCGATACAAAAAGTACGCATCTAGGTTTTCTTCTATGTTTGATCTCAAAAAAGAAAAAAAGTTCTACGGATTGTATTCTGCAATAACCGAGTGTCATGTTATTATGATTAAAAATCAAATGTATGAACATACATTATACGACATTAAGAGTATGAAACCTTCTGACAGAATATTAGAAATATCATATAAGAATATTATTCACTTTTTTGATATAGACAGTTTCATGAACGCAGAAATCAAAAACCACTCTCTTGTTCTGATTAATACAAAAAATAAAAAAGTGGAAATTATACCTGCACAGCTTAGGAGTATGATCACCGATGGACGAATCAACTGACAACGAACTACCACAAATTAGAATAACAAGCATAGACGCAGACGAAAACGGAAAACCCATACTCAGTTTTGAGGTAGATGACGATTTTCTAGAATACGTAAAAAAAGAAAACGGCATAGAAGAAGTCAACCAACATGTATTATCTGAGTTCGTGAAAAATATGCTTGAAAAGTGTTCTAATGAAGAAGATGGGTATGGTTACACAAAATTAAACACAGACAATTAAAGATGCAACAAATGCAAATTTTAACAAAACAAACATTGACAAATAACAATTAAAATAATATTATATAAACTATGAAAAAAGATAAAGTACTACAATTCATTTCTCGTTACAATCTTAATGGTAACGTGGAATCAGTTAAATGGAATACCAACGGAGACAACGTTTGCGAAACCACCTTCATTACCGATGACAAAAGTGTCCTCGGCAAAGTTTCTACAAAAGACTTTGAACTTGGTGAAAGTGAAATTGGTGTTTATGATACTGCAAAGTTAAAGCAACTACTATCAGTCGTTGGTGATGACATTAATGTTGATGTCGTTGAAAAAAACGAAAAGAACGTTAGTGTTAAAGTATCAGATGATACAACAAGTGTAAACTTTATGCTTGCTGACTTAGCAGTTATTCCTAATGTTCCTGCATTAAAGGATTTGCCAGAGTATGATCTGCAAATTCCTTTTAGCAACGACTTTGCAAAGAAGTTTGTTCGTTCTGCAAGTGCATTAAGTGATTGTGATACCTTTACCATTGTTCCTTCAAAAGACGGAATTCAGTTGGTAATTGGTTATTCTACAATCAATAGTAATCGTGTTTCTTTAAGTGCAATTAACGAAGGGTCAAACACTCTCACAGACCCCATTAGTTTTTCCTCGAAGTATTTCAAGGAAATTCTTAATGCAAATAGTGACTCTGAAAAGAGTGTCCTCAATGTCAGTTCCAAGGGAATTGCAAGCATTGAGTTTGAAGTCGGTGACTTCCGTAGCAGTTATTACTTGGTTGAAATTCAAACAACCGATTAATGAATTTTTTAGAAGAAGCAACAAAGTCTCCAGTTGAATCGGAAAATAGTCTTTGGGTTGAGAAATATCGACCCAAAGACCTTTCTGATTACATTGGAAACGAACCTCTAAAGAAACGAGCTGCTTCGTGGATTGAGTCTAAAGACATCCCACACTTGCTTTTGTATGGAAAAGCAGGTACCGGTAAAACTACACTCGGTAAATTAATAACCAAGCAGATTCCGTGTGATCATTTGTATATCAATGCAAGTGATGAAAACAACGTTGATACTGTGCGTACCAAGATTAAGTCGTTCGCAAGTAGTATGGGATTTAATGATCTTAAAGTTGTATTACTTGACGAGTGTGACTTTCTCACAGGCAATGCTCAGGCTGCTTTAAGAAATTTAATGGAGCAGTTTAGTATGACTACTCGTTTTATTCTTACTTGTAATTACCACGAAAAAATCATTGAACCGATTGTCAGTCGTTGTCAAACATTCAACATCGTTCCTCCTAATCGTAAAGATGTTGCAGTTCACCTTGCCAAGATTCTTGCCAAGCAAGGCATCAAAGCACAACCAGATGATATTGCATTGATTGTAAACAAAGGGTATCCTGATATTCGTAAGGTGATCAACAATGCTCAACAAAATAGCATCAATGGTACTCTTGAGATTATCAAAGAAGACCTTATTGAAGGTGACTATAAGTTAAAGTTGTTGGACATTCTAAAGAATGCAAGTAAAGACAAAAAGAATGCTTGGTTAACTGCTCGTCAGCTTATTGCAAATGAAAAAATAAACGACTTCACGGATGTTTATAAGTTTTTGTTTGATAATGTAGATGAGTATGCTCCTGGTAAAAGTGCAAACATTGTTATTATGCTTGATCAACAAACTTACCACGATAGTTTGGTGGTTGATAAAGAAATTACATTTGCATCAACCATCGCACAAATCGTTCAAACACTATGAATAAGAATCTAAAAGATAGATTATATGCAACCTATGATCTGCTTGGTGGTTGTGTTATGTTTTTTATTATTATTTGTTTACAAGTTTGGTATATCCTTACCGGTAACGAGTAATACAAAAACCAAAGGTTATATTAAAGAACCAATTCTAGGATTGGTTCTTTTTTTGTACTTATATAAAATGTATATATTTATAGGTAGTTAATATTTATACTTGATGAATAGCACCTATATAAAAGAAGCAAATGTAGAGCAAGATATGTATTACACAGGAATTGCCGAAAAAGCATACGATAAAGTGGTGCGGTTTTTAACTAAACATAAAGATAAATTAGAAGGTGAAGGTGAGAATAGTATAGTCAACAAACCATTTATACCACTTACACAATGGAAAGGTGTTGCTCTTAGAGGAACAGACATAGATAAAAACTTTCCGTCTTTAAGTGAGGTAGTATTATTTTTCATTCCAACAAAAAGTTCATCACGGGGTGGAGTAACAATCGCAGGTGGTTTTACAAACAAAAGTTTGAAAGTCGGTGGAATTTCATTTAAAGGTGTAATTGTAAATGCCAATCTAATTGGTGATTACAATGGCAAGTATATAGACACTCGTCTTGATAAAGATACATTCATTCACGAATATATACACTTTCTTGATCATTTAAGGTATCGTAGTCGTGGTTTAGGTAAAACAAGTGCCAAGTACTTAGATACACAAGATATAGAAGGATACTACAACACACCAGAAGAATTTAATGCATATTATCAAGCAGGACAATCTCAAATTGTTCGTGTATGGAAAAATCTATCTGATCGGTTTGCACATCGTCCGGAATTTCTTGCCGACTTTAAAAAGAAGAAATTAGAAAGTTACAAATCATTTCAAGATTGGGCAATTGATGTAGAGTTTTTTGATAAAGACTTTCTTACATATATCAACAGTAAATATCTCAAAAAGTTTAAGAAACGATTAGCAGGTTTATATATGTATATACAAAAAGGTAATCTGTCGGAAATCATTTCAGAAAGCAAAGTAAAGGTTGATAGCAACTCAGTAAAGAAGTGGGCAAAGGATTTAAGAGTTCTTACTAAAGCATACAAATCAATTGGTGATAATAGTGAAGACCCACAAACAATCAAAGACTTTAAGAAAGTAAGAAGAGCATTTGGTACATTCCAAGAAAACTTTGAACAATGGGTTTACAAATTCTTTTTGCAGTACAAATGGCAAGGTGCCAGTGATAAAATGGAAACTTGGGAGGAAAAGGAAGTTCGTGAAAAATGCTGGAGAGCAGTTACGGGTCTTGGTGGAAACTTTCCAGAGATGTGGGACTTTATAGATAAAAAGCACAAGGTGAGTCCAAGTAGACTTGCTAAAGAACGAGAAACAAACATTCGAAGGTATCGTGCAGAATTCCGTTTGGGAATCAAAGCACTTCTTCAGTACATTGCGATAGAAGGTGATCAAGAACGAGAAAAACCAATTGAGCAAGCACAAATAGGACCAGTCAAGTTGGTTATTCACAACTTCAAAAGAAAAGGTGGAAGTCCTCAAGGAGAAGCAAGTCGTGAAAAAAGTTTCAAGGATTTAGTAAGTGGAATTAAAGGTTGGTCAAAGAAAATTCAAAAAGCAGGATTCGGAAAGTGTATAGAAGGATTAACCGTTGATTTAGATTTTGGATTAACATCCGATAATAGCAACGATATGGTTAATGGTGAGTATTATATGAATAAAGATATGCTCAAGTTGTACGGATGTGGAATGACTCAAGATACATTTACCCACGAACTCGGACATCGTTTTTGGTATCGCAACGTTCCATCTAATGCAAAGAAGCATTGGCAAGATACAATCAAAAGCAAGAAAGTATCTATTGAACGTAAAGACGTAGAAGATTACGTAGAAAAGTATTTTGATAAGAATGGAAGCAAGATACATAAAAGACGAGTAGGATTGAAAGTCATTGATAAAAAAGAAACCAACGCCGAGACCAAAGCAAAGTTCAAATCATTGCAAATGACATCCGTTTGGTCAACCGAGAACAGAAAAGAAGTTGTAACAAAGTTATGTGATCGTTGGGTTGGACCTGGTAAAGAAATTCCAATTGAACACATTACCAACTACGGGAATACAAATCCAGAAGAAGCATTTGCAGAAGCATTTAAACTATATATAGTAAAAGGACCCGGCAAACTCGGAGAGTGGACTCGTTGGTTCTTTCGTGAAATTGTCAGAACCGGTGGAGCAAATATAAACGAAATGAAAATACAAGAAATCAATATGAAGTCAGCACCCAAATCTGGTGCACAAGTTTCCAAAATGTTAAAAGACAAAGGATTTCCGAATGTGAAAGTACAGAAGAGTGGAAGTTACTATCACTTTATAGGTGGAGTTGCAAATCACTTTAAAGAACAAACTATTCACGATTATGGATTAAGAGTCGGTGATTTTACTTTTGAACAATGGTTCAAGGAATTCAAAGAAATGTATCTTGGTAATGATATTCCTGTGGAATCCTTTTCTAATGATAAAATAATTTCCAAAAACAATTCAGATACCAAACATCCAGATATGAAATATACAAAAGAATCATTAAACGAAGTCGCAATGAACAAAGACAATGTTCATGAGTTTATCAAGTTTGCAAAAAACGCATTGCAATTAAAAGAAAAGGTATCTGTGAAACTTTTGGAAAAAAGACATGAGCATATGACAGCTGCTTGTTATGATCCAACCACCAACGAGATTTCTATATATACAAAAGGCAGAGCATATCCAGATGTATGTCGTAGTATTGCACATGAACTCGTTCATCAAAAGCAAAACGAATTGGGTGTTCTTGAGGTTGATAGTGGACAAACAGGAAGTGATATAGAGAACGAAGCAAATGCATGTGCCGGTATTATTATGAGGAATTTCGGAGAAATTGTAGAAAATCTCTACGATTAGAAAAATACATACATATATATTCACATGAACATCATGCAGTATTTCACTAAAGAGGGATTGGCAAAATATCTCAAAGATAACGGAATTACACAAGTAATTGCAGAGCCAATATTTGAAGATAAACTCAACGACTTAGCAGAAGAGGTGATTTACTTCTCAGCAGATGAAACTTCTAGGACACATAACGAAGCACTTGGAAAAAAGAAAGCAGCTCGTGGTGAAAATCCAATTAGTTCAACTGAAGCATTGCAGAGTAAGTTAGACGAAATTAGTGCAACTGAAGTAAAGTATGTTGCTAGAATTTCCAATAAAAGCACAAACTTAGGTGGAAGTGGAGGAGACTTAGAGGGAATACACCGATTAGTTTTTACACCGAACGATTAGTCTGTCGGTTTTGCCATTTTTCTAATTAACGACTCAAGTAGACTATATTTGTTGTTAGTAAGTTTATTAATGTTGGAAACTTTCCAAACAACAACAGAGTTATTTTTTGTGTATAAATAAGCAGGTGGTCTTTTGGGGTTATCTTTTGATGTAATAAAAATCATCAACTCACTTTTGTGTATATCTAAATCGGTAAGTCTTGTATATGAATGCTCATAGCAATCACTTGTAATTACTTTTTGATAAATTCTGTCAAAAACAGGATCCCCTGCTCTCATTTCTTCAAATTGTGGTACATCAGTTTTCATTAACAACCTAGACTGACCCAGTTTGTCTTTTGGGGACGATTGAGCATATCTATCCCGAGTCCAGTTTCGGTATCCATATGTAAGATAATTATAGAAGCCTTCGCAGTATTTAGCCAGTTGTGGAGTTTCAGGACATATAAAGTAAATAAAGTTCATATCACATCATCATTAGTGAGTATAACCTTTATTTGAATATAAATATAATATATATTTTATTTACTTTTGTTTTTCTTTTACCTCACCGTCTGCAACTCTTCGTCTTAACGCAGAACTACTATAATCATGCTTACGAGAATTATACAACACCTTATCAAGATGTCCTGGTAAATCGTGACCAGTAAAGGGTTTATCTTTCCAATCATCACCAACAAACCTAATGTCATAATCAATTCCTTTAAGAATCTCAATTAAGTCCGACTCGGTTTCATATGGAATGATTTCATCAACGAACTTACTTCCACGAAGTTGTATATATCTTTCTACAACTGATTGAATTGGTTTGTTTTTATCTGCTCTATCTAATTGTGGATTTGTGTGCAATCCTACAATTAAATAATCGCAATGTTGTTTACAATCTTCCATCATAAGCACATGACCCGCATGAAATACGTCCATTGCTCCACATGTGAATCCCTTGGTAAGTTTTTCGTTCATAATTAAATTTCTTTTAGTAGTCTATAAGTATGTTGCCAATCATCGACCTGAAACACTTTATCTGGATCTTCAAGAATACTTGCAATGGGATAATCGTTACCACCTTCCATTGTTTTGTCCCCAAAAAAATGTATGATATCCTGAAGTTTTCCTCGTATTTGTGACTTATTGTGGCCACGTTGATGAATATCAATGCTAATTTGACCTCCTGCACTTGCTTCTAGTTTCGGAAACTTATCATTCAGAAGTCCACATATGAATGCTCGTTCCTTATTTATTTTATCCCACTCATAATATTCTTCTCGTTGTTTTTGTGTACAATCTCTGCCGACAACACTTATATTAAGAAGACCCACTCTTTCTTCTATATGATTACCTGCTTTTATCGGATATACACTTGTATCAATTAAATTACTACACACATCTAATAAATCTTTTTGAGCATACCATGAACTCTTTTCAATCAAATCACCATTTCGGTAAACGACATTACCACCACATTGATGTGCTTCGGTAACTTCTCTCCAAACATCAACTCCTACTTGTTCAATAGTTTTGTCGTGATCTGATCCCGTTAAAAGATAAACATTTTTATCCGAAATCCAGTTTCGGAAAAATGAATGAAATTCTTTGTCCATTTTAAGTCTACTTGGAGTAAGAGTTCCATCTACATCAAATACATAATTTATTCGTCTAGCCATGGTTTGTTCAATATATCGTTTTTTTCGTTATCTTTTAGCATATTAAATAGAAATTTTATTTCTTGGATAATACACTTTGAGTTTAAAGACGAATCTTTAAATCCTTCTTTTCTTAAATGCCTAAGTTCGTATGCTCTTCGTCTTATTCGTGTTACAACAACTTCATTTCCCATGTAAATAAATATAACAATTTATTATAAAAACAAAAAAAGGTGGAAGTTTCCTTCCACCTTTTTTTAAAAAATATATATGTATATATTACTTAGAAGATTCTTTTGTTTCCTCTTCGTCAACGACTTCAAAGTCTGCATCAACTACATCTTCTTCATTTTGTGTAGGTGATTCTTCACTATCATGCGTAACATCTCCCTGCTCTGCTTGCATATGAGGAGCCAACTTTTGAATTTGATCCATTAGTGTTTTATTTAACTCTTGTAGTTTGGCAACATCAATAGATGAATCTTCAAGTTGCTTTTTAACATCTCCAATAAGTTCATTTGTTTCGGTTGCCTCTGCCTCGGGAATCTTTTCTTTGTTTTCTTCCAACATTTTTTCTATTTGATATACAGTCGAATCTACTTGATTGCGAAGTTCTATTCCTTCTTTCTTCTTTTTATCTTCATCAGCATACTTTTCAGCATCTGCCTTCATCTTTTCAACTTCTTCTTTGTCAAGTCCACTTGAATCACTAATTGTAATCTTTTGATCTTTACCAGTTCCTTTATCGGTTGCACTTACATTAAGAATACCATTCGCATCAATATCAAAAGTAACTTCAATTTGAGGAGTTCCTCTTGGTGCAGGTTGAATTCCGTCTAACTTGAATGTACCAAGATTCTTATTGTCGGCCGACATTGCACGTTCTCCTTGAAGAATCACAATATCAACTGCTGGTTGATTGTCACCTGCGGTTGTAAAGATTTGAGATTTCTTGGTTGGAATTGTGGTGTTGCGTTCAATCATCGGTGTGGATACACCACCAGCAGTTTCGATTCCAAGTGATAGTGGAGTCACATCAAGCAACAAAACATCACTTACACCCTCGTCACCTGCTAGTATAGCACCTTGAATAGCTGCACCAAGTGCAACTACCTCATCTGGATTAACTCCTTGGTGTGGATCATTACCACCCGCAAGTTCTTTTGCAATTTCTACAACCTTGGGACTACGAGTCATACCACCAACAAGAATGAGGTTTTTAACATCATCCATTGTGATACCCGCATCGTCAAGACATTTTTCAAATGGTTCTTTTGTACGAGCATACAGAGAATCACAAATTTGTTCAAACTTGCTACGAGTAACATCAATGTTCAAGTGTTTCGGTCCACTTGCATCTGCCGTGATAAACGGAAGATTAATTGTAGTGGACGAACTTGAAGATAACGCAACCTTTGCTTTTTCTGCTTCTTCTTTAAGACGTTGCATTGCTTGTCCGTCTGCTTGCAGATCAATTCCAGATTCTGATTTGAACTCAGATACTAAATAGTCAATGAGAGTATCGTCCCAATTATCACCACCCAATTGAGTGTCACCGTTGGTAGACTTAACTTCAAATACTCCGTCACCTATTTCAAGAATAGATACATCGTAAGTACCACCACCAAGGTCGTATACTGCAATGGTTTCTTCATTCTTCTTTTCAAGTCCATATGCAAGAGATGCAGCGGTTGGTTCGTTAACGATACGCAATACTTCAAGTCCTGCAATTTCACCTGCATCTTTCGTTGCTTGTCGCTGTGAATCGTTAAAGTAAGCAGGTACAGTAATAACTGCCTGTTTTACTTCTTCACCAAGATATGCTTCTGCATCTGCCTTTAGTTTACTTAGAATAATACTTGAAATGAATTCAGGTGCATATTCTTTTTCTTCGTCACCTTCTTTACACTTAATATAAGCATCTCCGTTTTTACCAGAGACAACTTCATAAGGAAGATTTTTAACTTCTTTTTTAATCTCTTTGTATTTTCGTCCTATAAGACGTTTCGCAGAAAAAATTGTATTCTCTGGATTAGTGATTGCTTGTCTTTTTGCGGACTGACCTACAAGTCTTTCTCCGTCTTTTGCAAATCCAACTATACTTGGGGTAGTTCTTGCTCCCTCTGAGTTGGTTATCACTTTTGGTTCTCCTGCTTCTACCACCGCAACACAACTGTTCGATGTACCTAAATCAATGCCAATTACTTTAGCCATTTTCTATTCCTCTTTTTATTTTGTTAGTTTGTTTGAATCTCGATTGAGCATTCTAGATAATCTCAATTGAGCATTATCTGTATATAAATATAAGTTAAAATTACTTTTATTCACCTTCTTTGCCATCGCATGGACCTCCCGACTTCTTTGCAAACTCACACCAACGACAATTCTTTTTTGCTTTACCGGGTGTTTTGGGAAACGGATTATCCATATCATATTCACCACTTTTGGTGAATGATTCATTTAGAAAGTTATTAAAACTTGACCAAGCCTGCTTTGAAGACATATTTCCATGAGGAGGAACAAATCGTTGAACTCGGTCACCACTCCAAGGATCATCTGGATCATGTTTGCGTTTTAGAATAATAAACTCTACTTCTATTTTATCAAGTGGTACACCAAATTCTTTTGCATAGAAAACCTTATACAACAATAACTGATGTGTTTTACTTTCATCTGCTTTTTGCCATTTGTTCCAGCCTCTAGTTGAAGTTTTCAAATCAATAATCTTATACTTTTGATTGATTTTGTCAAACAACACAACATCAAGAAATCCAATGTAACCTACATTTTTTCTTACTTCTAAATCAATTGAGGTTTCTATACCTGCTAATGTGTGTCGTGTAGTTGAAAAATATTTTCGTCTAACTTCTTCATCAAGAAAGTAATCAAGTAGTTGATTTCCATCTTCAACAAACTCGTTAAATTCGTCATCAGTCATACAACGTTTACCATCAATAAGATTGCGTTCTTCGTCTGCGATAGTTGTCATAGTTTGCAACAACTTTGCTTTCCAGTCAATAGAATCAACATCAAGATGTGGTTGATTATACATCATTTCAAGATAATCTTGAATAACTTCGTGCATAGAAGTACCAAACACCAAGTGTATGTTACTTTCTTTTTTACGAAGGTTATCTATATATGCAAGTTTCCAACTACGTGGGCATTTATAGTACATTGAGTATTGAGAAAAACTCACATACTTGTTGAACTTCTTTTCTTTAACTTGCTTTTTTTCTCCAGCTGCTACTTGTGTCATAATAAATTAATCACTGCCATCGGCATTTAAGGTTGCTTCAAATATACTGCAACGAACAAATTTATCACCCCTCGTTACACCCATATCAAAGTGGTCACGCATACTTTCATACACTTCACGTTCATCGTACCCAAAGTGTCCTAAATCTGCTAGGTGTGTTAAATATTGTTCATAATTCATACCGGTTTTCCTTTGAACTGCTGTCTTTAGATATTCAATAGTATGTTGTGTAGATTCAAATAATTTAATAGGAGAATCTTTGAGGGTTGTGTCTTTAATATAATATTTCATTGTTACCTATTATAGTAGTTGATTTTATATAATAAGTCAAGAGATATTTTGGGTGAAAATCATTATAATAAAGATGTATATACAATATTTATGACTATGAATAAATCATATACGGAGAGTGTGGTCGATTTGGTTGATAACAAGGATAGACATCAACTTGAATTTAGACAGGCAGTAAACGAAGTGCTTGAAACGTTGTCACCGATTGTAGATAAAGATTCTACATATCAAGATTTAGGTTTACTTGAAAGGTTAATTGAACCAGAACGAGTAATTACATTCAGAATTCCTTGGGTGGATGATAATAATAAAGTTCATGTAAATAGAGGGTATCGTGTACAATTTAATAGTGCAATCGGTCCGTATAAAGGTGGATTGAGGTTTCATCCATCAGTTAATCTCAGTATCATTAAGTTCCTCGGATTTGAACAAACATTCAAGAATTCTCTTACAGGTCTTCCTATGGGTGGAGGAAAAGGAGGAAGTGATTTTGATCCAAAAGGAAAAAGTGACAATGAAGTGATGCGTTTTTGTCAATCGTTTATGGTTGAATTGAGCAAGCATATAGGTCAGTTCACCGATGTTCCTGCTGGTGATATTGGAGTTGGTGCAAGAGAAGTTGGATTTTTATATGGTCATTACAAACGTTTACAAAACGAAGTAGTAGGAGTTCTTACAGGTAAAGGTCTTGATTTTGGTGGTAGTTTAGTAAGAACCGAAGCAACTGGATACGGAACTTGTTACTTTATGAAAGAAATGCTCGGAGTTCTTGATACAGATTTTGATAAAAAGAAAGTCAGTATCTCTGGTTCTGGAAATGTAGCAATATATGCAATGGAAAAAACTATTGAACTTGGTGGTGTAGTAGTAGCAATGAGTGATTCAAGTGGATTTGTATACAACTCAAACGGACTTAAACTTGATGTAATGAAAGACATCAAGGAAACTAAAAGATTGCGAATAGAAGAATATGTAAAACAAGACAAAGATGCGATATTCAGCAACACAGGAAGCATTTGGGATAACAAATGTGATATAGCACTTCCGTGTGCAACACAAAACGAATTAGAGAAAAAACACGCAGAACTTCTTGTGCGTGATGGTTTGATTGCGGTTGCAGAAGGAGCAAATATGCCATGTACACCAGAAGCAGTTGAAGTATTTCACAAAAACAACATTCCGTTTGGTCCTGGTAAAGCATCTAACGCAGGTGGTGTTGCAGTAAGTGGATTAGAAATGTCACAAAATAGTTTGCGTGATAGTTGGAGTTTTGACAAAGTAGATAAAAAACTTCAAGGTATCATGAAGAATATCCACGACAAATCATATGAAGCATCTGAAACCTATAACGATAAAGGTAATTATGTTATGGGTGCTAATATTGTAGGATTTCAAAAAGTTGCAAATGCAATGATTTCCCAAGGAATTGTTTAATACACAAATATATATATTTATGAGCAAATATGTAGATGATGTAATAAAAAAGGTTGAAGCAAAAAACCACTCCGAACCAACATTCATTCAAGCAGTAAACGAAGTATATTCAAGTCTTCATTCGGTTATAGACAAACATTCTGAATTCAAGAAAGTAAATTTACTTGAACGATTGGCAGAACCAGAAAAGCAAATTATATTTAGTGTACCTTGGATTGACGAAATAGGAAATGTTCATGTTAATCGTGGATATCGTGTTCAGTTTAATAGTGTATTGGGACCATATAAAGGTGGATTAAGATTTCATCCAAGTGTTAATTTAGGAACAATGAAGTTTCTTGGATTTGAACAAACTTTCAAAAACTCACTAACCGGTCTTCAGATTGGAGGAGCAAAAGGAGGAAGTGATTTTGATCCAAACGGAAAAACAGATTTGGAGATTATGAGGTTTTGTCAGTCGTTTATGACTAAACTCCACGAACACCTCGGTCATAAGACGGATGTACCCGCGGGTGACATTGGGGTTGGATACAAAGAGATAGGGTATCTATTCGGTCAGTACAAGGCACTATATAGCAAATATGAACCAGGTCTTATCACCGGTAAAGCACCTGCTTGGGGTGGAATCCACGGAAGAAAAGAAGCAACAGGATACGGAACAATTTATTTTACAGAAGAAATGCTTAAAAATCATCATACAACTATCAAGGGAAAAATCATTACCGTTAGTGGATTTGGTCAAGTAGCATTTGGAGTTGTACAAAAAGCAGTAGAACTCGGAGCAAAAGTAGTTACTATATCAGGACCAGATGGATATATACATATGAAAAATGGAATCAAGAAAAATATGATTCCTTATATGGAAACTTTGCGTGAAAGTAATGCCGATATTGTTAAACCTTTCGCAGAAAAATTCGGAGTAGATTTTATTAAAGGTAAAAAACCTTGGGAAGTTCGTTGCGATATAGCAATTCCAAGTGCCATTCAAAACGAAATCACAGAAAAAGATGCGGAAATGCTAATTGATAATGATTGTAAATTTGTTGCAGAGGCAGCTAATATGCCTTGTACAGAAGAAGCAATAAAACTCTTTAACGACAAACTAGTGGTAGTTGCTCCAAGTAAAGCAGTAAACGCAGGTGGAGTAGCAGTATCAGCACTAGAGATGCGTCAGAACGCAGGATGGGAAAAGTGGAGTATGCCACAAGTAGATAATAAACTCAGAGAAATAATGAAACAAATTCATGCTTCTTGTTTACGCAATGCAAGAAAGTATGGAACAGAAGGTGATTATACTCTTGGTGCTAATGTAGGTGGATTTCTACGAGTTGCTCATGCAGCGATTGCCCACGGAATTATTTAATTTAATTTTTTTTTATATGAAAAATGTGGAATAGGATTCGCCTTTTCTTTTGATATCAATATACCATCCATGCTACGTGTTGGATACCACCCAATGGGCTGTATACTCGGTAATCCACGAGTCCCTTTATCAAATTGCAATCTAATCTGCTTTTTTTTTGTTATTTTTATTAAAAAATCAATCCTAAATCTCAACTTAACATTTCCGGAAATGTCCCATTCCAAATCATCAGTAGGTCTATCTTCATCGACCACAATCTGATGTGAAATTTTAAAAGGAGAGTTTTTTTGGTTAAATTCATTCAATAGTTTTATATCTCCCGATGAAAAAACCACATTTCTGAGTTTTTTATTAGATTGTAAGCAGTCCAAATAATCAAAATAAGATTTTGTATTTCCGTTAATGGTTAGTTGCCTAGATTTAAGTGCTGTGTCAAATAAATAGTTGGGTTTCGTAACACCCCACTCAACCTCGGTATTAAGTTTTTCGTTGATTTTTAAAAAATCCATAGTCCATAAATCTACACATTTCACATGCCCTTTGCAATATATGTATAGGTATTTCATATACAATCCCTCTGCTTTTTGGAGCTCATCGTATTGTAACCAAACGTTGAAGAACAATCGATTAGTTTTATCTAAATTATCAAAGAGTATATAAGGTCCTGGTGGAGAATGTGGATTTATATCGTTCATGTAATTATTTAGACATCACATCCAATTCAGTTAGTGATACCTCCTGTTTCTTTAGTGAAGTTAAGATTTTTTCCGGTATATAAACCATTTGTTCAGTCATAAACATTATATCTTCGTTTTTTGGTTTGGAATAACTACAGATTCCAATTGAAGATTTGGTTAGGTTTAGAATCCTGAACTTACAAATCTGTCCGAAAATTCCGTTTATGGTAGAAGCTCTCTTGGGGTGATTTTCAGGTTGAGTAGAATTTGCTTCGTGTATACCGTGTAAAGTCCATTTCAGTGATTTCAATAAAGAATCAGAGTGATACTCAGCTACAAAATCATCTCCAAGTATAGTTACTTGGGATTTGTACATTCTCTTATTTAGAATTTTGGCTATTATGTGTGTGAACATATATATAAATATACCGATTGTGTATATTTTAATTGTAACTGTTGCAATTATACTATAACATATATAATCAATAAGTCAAACATATGGAACAAGATTACTACAATATATTAAACGTAACTAAAAGTGCGTCACCTGAAGAAATAAAAAAGTCCTATAGAAAACTTGCAATCAAGTGGCATCCTGACAAAAATCAAGGAGACCCCAAGGCCGAAGAACAATTTAAAAAGATTTCAGAAGCATACGATGTACTATCGGATGCAAACAAAAAAGCACAATACGATCAATTCGGCCATGAGGCTTTTAAACAACAAGGTTCATCAGGTGGTAGACACCACGACCCGTTTGATATGTTTAATTCTTTTTTTGGGGGAGGTGGAGGAAACTTTGATAGTTTTTTTACATCTGATAACCGAAGACACCGACAACCCACTCAAGGCAGTGACTTAAAAACAGATATAGAAGTCAAATTAAGTGAAATAATCGAGGAATGTCACCGTACCATTAAATACACCCGCAACGGAAAATGTAATTCGTGTAACGGAACAGGAGAAACTAGTGCATCAACATACAAACAATGTAAAACTTGTAGAGGTCAAGGAAGTGTATATCGCAGATTGGGCCCAATGCAAATGGAACAAGTGTGTCCAACCTGCCAAGGGTCGGGAAGTGAACTTCACGGAGGGTGTATCAAATGCAGTGGCCACGGAATTATATCAGAGACAATTGAAACTCGCATAAAAATACCCAAGGGTTGTCATTCAGGTGTGAAACTTAGAGTTTCTAAACACGGAAATCATATCAAGGGAGGTGATTGTGGAGATTTGTATGCTATAATATATGTAAAGAAAGATGAATACTTTGAACGTGACGGTGACCATTTAATTTGCGAAGAACAAATTGATTTTCATGACATGATATTAGGAGCTACAAAGACACTTAAATCTTTATACGGACAAGTAAATTTAAAAATTCCATCGGGAACACAACCAGATGCCATATTGAGAGTGTCTGGTTATGGATTACCAAACATGAGAAACTCAAATACCAAAGGTGATATGTATGTTATGGTAAAACCAAAATTTCCAAAACAAATTAATGTAGAACAAAAAAGTATATTGGAGTTATACAAAAAAACTAAGTAGTTACTTTTTTCGTTTTCCCACACCACTTCCACGAAACGGCATGGCTTTTGATGTATTGTGATAACTTGATTTGTGTTTGAGACGGTATGTAATACGTCCTTTAGACATATCATATTTACTAATCTCCAATAATACCTTGTCACCAACCGTCAACTTAATAAAATGTTGTTTAAGTTTTCCGGCAAGTGAACAAAGTAACATTGTAGTTTCGTCTCCTTGCTGTAATTCAACATCGAACATTGTTCCTGGAAGAAGTTTTTTTACGACTCCTTCCATTTCAATGATATCTGGATTATTTTTGCGAGACATTCTTATTATTAAGTAAGAATTTCATCAACAAGACCATACTTCAAACAAGTTTTGGCATCCCACCACAAATCGTGCTTGAGAATTTCATCCATTTTGACTTTTGGAATCTTGGTTTTTGCTTCGTATATCTCTTTGATTCGTTTCATAAGAGAATCTGAGTTCTTCATGTCATCTTGAAGTTCTTGATATTTTCCCCAATGTTGAGAACTAAGTTGGTGAACGAGCATATAAGAATTCTCACCAATAAACCTTTTATTTCCACACACACTCATAATTGTTCCGGCACTAGCCGCACAACCATCGATATAGGTGTAAATAGGAACTTGTGTTTGGTTCATGTAATCGAGGGTGCTAAATGCAGCGAATACACTACCACCGTAACTATTAATTCTAAAATGAATAGGTATGGGAGATTCCAACTTGTATTTCCTCTGTACAATTGGCATATCTCTACTAAGCTTAGCAAGATACTTATTCAGTGAAAAGTTATCCTGTTGGTTTACACTTGAATAAAAATATATTGTATTCAACTCACACTCCACACTAGAATCTTCGTTACTGCTACTTGCAGATGACTCTTCGTTTGATTTAACCGGAACAACTTTCGGTGAACCGGATTTTTTCTTTTCAACTCCTTCAAATTCCCAATTATACATTATCGTATCTTTCTAGGTTTATCGGTTTTAACAATTGACACCTTAGATGCGGGGTCATGGTTCCTGCAAATACCGATCCAGTAGTGTGCTTCTTGTTTTGCTTCTGATTCATTGGTAAAATTCCAATCAGAGGTGCGGCGTCTATCACGGGTAACAACATAAACGGTTTGTTGTTTTTCTCCGTCTTTTGTACGAACATTATTTCTTTGTTTCATATATACGTATTATTTTAGTTATTGTCAGGAAGAATAATATTGCTCGGTGTTTCCACTTTCACAACACTTTCTTCGTTAGATTGATTTTCGACTTTGTCGAAAGAATTTTTTTCGGTATTGTTCTTTGCATAACAAGATGCGTCTTGGAACATTTCATCGAGGAAATTTTTTTGATCATTAGATTCTTCAAGAGGATTCCCAGACATATCAAATCCAGCATCTTTCAAATCACCAATTATACTATCAATGGTCACGCAATCGGTAACATTCATACCATACTTGTTTTCGTAGTATTCAAAAATCTCACGTGCCTTGGGGTGCATATTTTCACGTCGTTTGTCATTATTGACCTTGTCTACAACATCCCAATCACCGTTTGCTACACCATGCCATTCGTAAGAGAAACTATCCGATTCATTTGTCTTTTCGACGGAGTCGAACGAATTTTTTTCGGTGGGTTGACCTTCGGCATTATTATACATTGCATTTATCATATCAACATCAATATCCGATTCTACCGCCTCGAAAGAATTTTTTTTCAAAGGGTTATCGGTACTTTGACGAACACATCCCGCAAGAATACTTTCATTTCGTTGAGGATCATCAAAGTCAATGAGACCATGAACAGGATTACCAGGTTCACCTTCTACTCCATGTTCCGAATAAAGATTAGAATCATCGTGACCTTCATCATCCCACGATTCGAAATCATCATAGTCTTCATCATATTCTTCACCTTCGTCATCGTAATATACCGGTGCTTCATACTTAGGAACTAAATCATAAGGATTTTCAATTTCTTCGTGGACAACATAACGATACACACGAACTTTTTGACGATCACTATCTTCAGGTACACTAACTACCGCACTTGGATTTACTTTAACAGTAACAAGACGATCACCCGTATGCTCACCATTTTCATCGGTTTTAAAATTTCCATAACAACGAACATACTCAATGCTACCACAATGCAGTCCACTTGAACAATGCATTGTAGGATCAGCAGTTACTTCTTCATAAGGCATCTTTACCTTATCACCAACTTTATTGGAAATAGTTCCAGTATACTTGTCGGTGTAATCACGATTAATTGCTTTGTAAGCAAGAAAACAACCGTCTTCGGTGATAGGAAGGTTCTCATGTTCCAAAAAGGTATAAAGTTGATCTATGCTACCTTCAGAGGGATTATCCATAAGATTGACGAGGAAGTTCAACATAGGAGTTGCTTCATCTCCGTTGTGGATCATTTGCACGATACGTTGAGTAAGAACATTATGAACAATCGTTCCGTTGTAAATAAGATTATCACCGTCAACGGCAATCAAACCATTTGAGAATTCCTTGTATCCATTTTTGACATCAAGCATTTCTTCAACTTCGAGGAAATTTTTTGCAAGTAACGCTTTCTTGATCTTATAGAAATTAGGATGAGTTTTACCAATAACGGATGGCCCGGTTTTGGCAATAAGAGTAATTGTTGAGTCGGTGATGATACTTTGCATTTTAATAACCTTTATTTAGTTTGTTTCTTCGATTGGTGGAAGACCTTGTTTTGCTCTTGCTTTATTTTTATGTGATAGTTGTGATCTATACATCTTAGGAGTAACCATTACTCCGTATAGTCCCATTCTCAGAGCTCCGGAACTTCGACCGGATTTTTTTGAGACGGCATATATCTTAGGATGCTTTTCCTTGTCGGGTAAATTAATTCGTGCTTTCTTGCTCATGTATCTCCTCGTTGTGGGTTGTCAATTTTCTTGGTTGATTCTACGTGTGGGTACTTGTATTTCTTTGCACGGGTTGATTGTTTTCCCATACCAAACTTTTTCTTTAATCTATGTTTCCAATGTTGTGATGCTTTCATAATGTATATATATATTTGTTAGATGTTAAATTTAATATTATAATAATACTCTATATAACGTCTCTCGTCAACTTTTTTTTAATTTCATGCGAAATCAAAAAAAACTTTCCTTAGACTTGTTAGTATCCATTGATATTATTGCTTGTTGGAATTTATCAATTCCATGTATTCTACAAGATTATTCATTGCATTGGCATAGTTACCAGAACCCTCTAAAGCATTTCCCATATACCTTACCATAGGATACTCCTTGGAAAGCATAGAATAGATGTTCTTGAGTTCATATGACACCTTACAAGCAAAGTATGAAGTAAGACTACTATCATCGAAACTACGAGTGTATCTTGCGAAGTTTCCAAAGTCATTAGCAAATCCATTATCTTCTTCAGATATATTCTTGGAAGCATCACGGTTGATAGATATAATTCTACGAATCTTGAAAAGTTCTTTTACCAATTCATCGTTACCAGAATCTTTAAGAAGAATACAAACTCTTTTGAAAACACGATTGTCAATGATATTAAGTACCGTTTTGTAAGAATGTGTAGTTTTGAAGTGATCAAACTTTCTTGCGGTAATACTTTCATAAAGAGAACCAGTTTTGTTTTCAAACGAAGAAACAATGTATTCGGAAATTACATCAAATACATTCTTGAAGTTTTCATACTTGGATAATTTCTTGGTTTGACCAATTTTGATTCCATATATATCTACTTCGTCTTGTTCAAGAACTCGTTTAAGAAGTTGCTCAAGATGACGAGAATTATGATACTCATCGTCCTTATGAATAATTTTCCAATTACGAATCGGAACATAATAAACAATTTTCTTTGAGTTTAATACAAGTTCTTCATCAGATGAGAAATTACACGCAGGGTTCCATCCACAATCATCAATCTTCTTGCAAGCAAGAATTGTTCCTTTGGTTTTGGTGGATGTAGTGCGATTAACCGTAGGTTTTTCTAATTCAGAAGTTTTGCGAACTTTAGAAGGATAACCAATGAGTTTCAGATACTTACGTTCTTTGTTGGTAAACTTATCAAACACAAGAACTACTTTTTGATTGTTCTCACGAACATAATGATTTACACGACTAACACTTCCAGTCGGAAGATCATTTTGAAAAAACTCAACCTCGGCATCAAAAGGAAGTATACCATTCACATCACTTCTACGATTTACCTTATCACCACTATTATACCGATTGCGTTTTGCATAACCCAACCAAAACAAACGATAATCCATTTTTTGAAGATTAGGATTCTTGGAAACATCACCGTATCGTTCAGATACATCCATTCCGTTCCAAGAGAGTTGTTCAGTCCACTTGAAGTGTCCAATGCGTCCGTTGCTTTCACGATCAATGTCACCGTAGTATTCTTCGTTGTAACCGATCATACTATTAAAAAGAATACGAGCATCCCAAAAGTTCTTACAATCATTTAATTGCTCGTTCATAATATCCTTAATTTCGTTGTAAACACGTTCAACGAAATTAACCATATACTCACGACCTTCACTTGTCCAACCGATTTCTTCACGACTTGCAGTAACATCAAGATTTCCGATAGGAACTCGGAATACCAAGTTACTAATAAGTCTACGATATTCATAAGTTTCACTCCATCCGTGCTTTTTCTCAAAGTCATCAGAAACATCAGAGAAATTGAATGGATAAGCAACATTACCCATAAGAATAATAGAATCAGAATAAGTAAGTTGTGAATCTACATAATACCAACCATTTCCTTCAAGCATCCTATTAGGAACTTTAACTTCTTCTTTGGTTGATCCGATAGTGAGATTAGGAGTTACATCAAAATAACCTAAAATGCGTTGTGCAGACTCACGAAGTTTATCGTAAGTATTTGCTTCAGTAGGAGTAAACTTAATTTCAGTACCAGATGCTTCGTCAGTTGCTTCTTCAGAGATAATGGAAAAGTTGGGAACATCCTCGTCCAAGTAATTGATAACCGTAGTCTTCTTGTTATCCTTAATAGAAGTAACCGTAAAGGCATCACTAAGAGTAAACGGAGTTTTACTTCCTAATCCCATGCAGCCCACAAAGTCGTTGCTATGAGTTTTGTTGCTATCAAAGTAAGTAGTATAAGTAGTTTGCAATTCGTGCTTGCTCATTCCGATGCCATAGTCCCTTATAGCAAACCAAGGCTCTGCTACAGAGGGCAGGTGTACATCAAAAGGTGTGTTGGTATTACCTTTGGCTACGTGAGCATCATATGCGTTAGTAGATAACTCTCTTATAGGAGCAGCTATTTTGTCACTATATAAACCATCACTTAATATCTTAAATGCTTTTGCTGATGCTTTGATTGAATATTGAGTAGTATTGTGTAATGTGTTACTTACTACGTTTGGATTGGTTTTAACCTGCATAATAGATGTTAGTTGATGTAATATATGTTAGTCGATTTAGAAGCTGAATAAGGTTTACGATTTATTATAGTTATATTATAGTTCTTAGAAAAAAATCAATTTCTGTCTTTCTCGTATTTCTCATTATGATATAAGATTACCATAATACCCCTTGAACGTCAACTCTTTTTTATAATCTTTTTATAATTATGCAAAACTGAATAAAGTAGGTTGGGTAGATATTCCCCCAAAATTCTATGATGCAGTTAGTTGGGATACACAGGTTCTACAATAACATGAGCATCAATAGAACATTGATATGCTTGATCCATTGTAAGACGATCACCTACACTTACATATTTTAAGCTTTTAGAATTTTCTTCTTTAGTTACTTCAAAGAATACAGCACCTTCTATTTTAGTAATTTCAAAATACTTGTTCCCACTTAGCATAGCTGATGGATGAGTTGAGATGTAACGCTTGAAGTGTACTATTGGTTCTTTCATAAGTAGGTATTATATGAATTCCCCCAAAATTAGTCAAGAATGTTTTATGCTTCCAATAAAACTGCTTCAACAATAACTTTATTATGACGAGCAAGTTGATCAGCTGCTTGTTGTGATACTCTATCACCAACAGTAACATTTATTTGTGTTCCTTCTCCGTCAGGTAATTTTGCTTGTTTGTTTACTACCAAAGTAACACCATTTTCAATTTTACTTATTTCAAATGGTTTTGTAGGATTCAATTGTACTCTAGGATGATTACCTACAAATCTTGAAAGATGCACAATAGTTTGTTCTTCTTGTACTGGATGTACTACTACTTTTTGTTCCATGTTAGGGATTTCCTTATTTTCTGAATTTGCAAAACTTTTTAACCAACTCATAATATTAATCCATTAATAGTTCAGGTTTAATAGATTCTTGTTCAATTATTTCAATACTATCAAAATTACTTGATGCTGATCTGGTTTTTTCTACTAAATGCTGAACCTGTTGTTCATTTAGAAATTCTCCTACTCTAACTATTTTTTCATTGAAACCAAACGGGTCTTTTGCAGCTTCTTTGGAAGTTCCTGGTACTTTCAATGAAGCTTCATTGATAAGTTTTTTTACTTTATATGGCAAAGTAACATTCTTGGGACAATACTCTATTGTCACTTTGATTCCTTTGGCTTTGGGTTTTGATAGTCCGAGTAAATTTAACATAAATATATATATTAACTTTTTATAGTTTTGAGTTCAAACTTTTGCAAAAACTTTAGGAATATCTCATATCCTTTGCTTTTTAACCAGTTTTCAACCTTTTCATCACAATATCTGGTTACTTTGGATGGTGGAATTAAATTATACTCAGTTATATGCATCAGTGATCCTTTGTATACTTGTAAAGTTTTATGACATTTTTCAATACACGACTGATTAATAGCAGTTTCTGATGTAAATTCCCACATTAATGTGTTATGAAGTGCTTCTATACCTTGAATTACTACATTTCGTTCATCGTTTGTTACAATATAAAGAAATTCATAATCTTCATCTGAGTGGGAAGTGTAAAAAATAGCATTTTTCCTAATTTCATTCAAATCAGGTTTCTCGTAGTATGCTTTTCCGTTCAAAGTCTTCATAATTATTTTAATTTTGTAAGTAACTTCGTCTGTATAAGGTATAAAAAACGGGAATACGGCACAGAAATTCGTTTTAATTCATTATTTTCTTGTTTTTGTTGAATATTAACAACTTGTTTTCCGTTTATATGACTAATATCTAGCACATGATATATTAAATGGGTGTATTCTTCAGTTAGTGGGTTGTGCATAATCATTACATAGTCTTGTTTTACTGATACACTTTCATTCATATACATAAATATATCGTAAAATGTGGTTTCTGGATAGTATTTTCCCCAAGAAAAAAATTGTCATTTTTTAAAAATTGGATTTTGTCCGAAAAAAGTTTTATTTCGGTGTCAGAAATTGGTATGAGTAAAGATCTGACAAAAAAATGGTCACCTATGCAAAAACAGACTTGGCCCGACCTTTTTGACCGATTTCGCTTTATGGTTACAAAAAAAAGTTAGTAGTTAAACTAATACACCGATACTACTATAATAGTACACACATCAAGCAAACTAAAAATTAGTTTGTATTGTTTAATATTGTAATTGAATTATCCACTGCACAATATTGCTACTGCTATAACTGTAGCTACTGCTAGTGTCTTTTTCGTTACTTTAATTGTTTTTTCCGACAATAAAGGTTTTTGACGAGGTGTTACGAAATTCTTCATAATAATAAATATTATAAAAACAAACTTTTAGTGCAATGGATATTATTAGTGCTACTACTACTTGAAGCTATTAATTGCACATAAACAATCCTATAAAGTCGATAAGATATTTTATTGCTATTCCACCAACTATGAATAAGCATATACCTATAACAGTATCTTTTATATTTTCCACATTTTTATCTCCCACAAACAACAGGTCGTGTATGACCTTGTTATTATAAATATTATAATAACTTATTTTGTGTAAGATGATGTGAAGTTATTTATCTGTGGTACGATTGTAAAAGTATACAATAAGCAGTAAAGTCATAATGCCAACAAAACCTGCCATGTCATCTAGTATATTTTGTATGTTGTATACTACGACGTTTCCTAAAAAGAAGTTATCACCGAACAACACGACACCTAATAGTAGTAGTGGTATAAGACCTATTAGTAACATAGTAATTTCTTTTACATAGTCGTTAACGAGTTTGAAGATGTTGAGTATATTGAATTTCATTTTAAGTGGGTGTATAGTATTAGTATTATCAGTAGTAGTATCGTTATCATTATATGTTGATGTTTCCGCAAGTTTTTCATTTTCACAATTCACTGCATAATTTTTTAAAGGAGAATGTATTTCAATATAGTGTTGTGCTTTTTGTTCCGGATGCTCTTTGTAGAACATTCGTTTAGCATCTTTGATATTATCTGCTTTATAGGTAACCGTTTTAGTGTTGTACCTATTATCAGCATCAGGACGATAAGTGATGTTATAGGTTTTTAATTTTTTTTTGGAATTCACGTTTTTTTTGTAAGTACTTGTAACACCAACAGTTTATTTTTTTTTGGAAAACAATTCAAGCAACAATCCGGCACTTAATAGTGCAAGCATTATATACACGAATATATCTAGTAATGCAGATGCAATCATTTATCTTTTATCTTTTCCTAGATACATTTGAATTGCTTTGTGAATATACTCAGTTAATTCTTGTTGAACCGAAGGGTTTGTCATATTGGGAGTTATTCCTAGTTTGTATCCTCCGTCATGAAGATACAACTTTATTGCATCAACGATGATCTGTTTCATTCATTATTTAATCTACGAAAGGTTACTTCGAACTGTTGATCATCCTCGGTATGAAATGTAATATCTCTTTTACCTGTTCGCATATCATATCCACTATCACCTTTAGTGTATCCGTTGTTCTTCATAGCAGTTGTAATAACATCATCAATATTTTGTTCCGGCACAATCTTGGTAAGAACCTCATTGATATCTTGTTGCTCAGTAATAGCAGTTGCTACTTTTTGAGCAATCCATGTTCTCGCAACATCACTTTCAATGTTTAGTTGTATTCCGGCCAAATCCTTTAATGCGTTTTCTATTATTTTAATCATACTTCTATATTATAATATAATTTGATGTTAGTCAACATCTTTATTTAGTGTACACCAAAGATCGTGCTCCTGTAAAAAAAGCCCAGTCACAGCATTTTGAATATGCACTATACAACTCCAGAACCAATATTAGCATCGAAAAAAAATGCAATTGAATGTTGTTCAACCCAGAAGCAATTTTATATGTGTATATGAAGGATAGTATGCACACTAGGGCGAGACAACTTTTTCGGATGTCCTGCTTGCCTTTTTGAAAAATCGAAGTTATTTGTAAGTAACCCTCCCTCCCACTCCTTAGAGTGTAATCGAGTTTTTATAGTTTGTCAAGTGTATTATTATAAAAACGATATAAAAAAGGTTGAAGAGCAAACGCATCTTCAACCTTGATACAAGAAATGTTTATTTAATTGTTGGTATGATCAGGATATCGTTGAAAAGAAATTTGATCCTCAATTTCGTAACATAGATCATCTAACACTTTACGACATTCGTTTTCCATTGCTTCACACATTTCATTCCACTTGTCAACGGTTAGCAGAACTTCTTTCTTTATATTCGTGCTAATGAAGTTCTCTGCGACTTCTCGGTTTATTTTCAATATATGTTCTCTTTGCTTCATATGTATCTTTTTTTATTTTATTATAATATGAGGTGTTATCCTCGTTAATTTAAATATAGTATACCAAATTATGTCAATCTTGTATAGCAAAAACAACACTAAAACGGACACACAAGATGCGTTTTCATTTGTCCTTTTTTGTTACTTTAAGGAAATGCATTTAACCGCCGAGACCGACTTTATTGAGATTGAGTCTCAGTATCATTTATTTTTTTTTTTTGAGAACTTTTGCTTTTATGCATTTACACCAACTGCACCGAATCGCTCTTGTACCGACTTTATTGAGATTGAGACTCAATAACAACAACGACAAAGACTTCACCCTAACCCTCCCTCCCACTCCTTAGAGTGTAACGTTGTTTTTATAATTTGTCAAGGTTATTATTATAAAAACGATATAAAAAAAGTGGAGGAACGAAAAAACCTCCACTTTAAAACAACCAATAAAAAAATTACTTACCACCCATATGATCAGCATTAAACGCCGGACGAAGTTTTGCTTGTAAATCTTCTTCTATAAAACACGAAAGAAATTTGCTTCCTACTGCAAGTAAACTAAAATCCCAATTATTTTCATTTGAATCAAATTCAAACATTTTTTGTCCTGTAACAGAACCACTAGGTTTTCCATTTTTGGAAATAAGAGTTTGACCATCGTTACGAAATACTCCAAGGTGACGAGCTTTTCTTGCTCCTATGTTTCCTTGTCCGATGCTCATAACTTTATTACTAGGACGATGAATGATTTTGTAAACTCCGATTGCTCCTGTTCCTTTATGAACTTGATTGATGCATTTTGCTTGCGTCCATTCAAGATTAGAATTAACCTTTTGAATTTCCTTCATTTGCTTCTCAAGGATTTTCATTCCTTTGTTTTTTATTTTTGTAATAGTCTCTCTCATATATAAACACAATAGCAGGTTTCATTAATGATGTCAACACTATTATAAAAACTCTATTTGTTTTTTAGTAATTCTATGCACACCCATATGCAACCGAAGGTAAGTATCACGATAGCTATTATGCACCATTCTATCATGATATAATCTACATCAATAAGGTGCAACAAGTCAAGTAATATTGTTTAGTTTTTTTATGAGATATTTCCCAACAAAAATGAAGTCTATTTTGGGGTAGTTTTGTTCCCCTCCCACAATCCCATGATTGTACCAAATTTTTTGCGAAAAGTCAATCACTAATAATGATAATAGTAAAGCTAGTAGTAATAGTAATAGTAATATACATACACTTAGTAATAGTATCATGCACTCGGGTTATTCGGTGATATACTTTATAGCACCTAGAAAAAATAATTGCATAACCTACTCAGTGCTATAGCTTTACGCAGTTGCATACAAAGGGTTTTTATTTTTTCTAGGTGCTATAAAGGCTTTTTGTGCCGTGGGTTGCAATAACGGAGCATTGTTATTAGTTGCGATAATACATGATAAGGAGAAGTGCTTTGTGCTTGACAGCGGTATGCTTTTTTGATATGGGTTGTATAGAAAAAAAAGTGGTTGATGTGTGATACCCCCCTTTATTCAAATGGGGGTTCGCCATGCTCTCACATTGTAAATCAGTAATTAAGATTATATACATAAGTAAATGTATTTGCATATCAATGCATACACCTTGACACCTAGAAAACCTTTGACACCCATTTAAAGGGGTATACGGTTCTTTAAAAGGTACACAAGGAATTAGTTGGTGGACATATTCATATAACCTACTTTCAATGAAGTCTATATTTGTCTATTACCTTAATACCATATATCAGGTTATCCTACATTGATGATATTGATGATGATTGATATTATATGCAGTTGGTGGGCATCCACGAACAACCTGATGTTATACGCATTTAGCATTTATAGACGGGTTGGACGATACTCTTACTATTCTATTTATATTACCTTTATTACTATTATGCGTTATGCGTATAACATCTACTTTATTACTATTACTATTACTATTACTATTATACATTGTTTCCACCGAAAAATCCCTACTACGGATGGCCATTAAGAGTCGCATTTTAAGGGGATAAAATCAATACGCAAAAAAGCATCCGATAGGATAACCTGATTGGATGAATGAAGAAGAAATCAAATGGTTGCGAAAGCAAGCATTTATTTCTTTTGAGTGAAATCTGAATGCATATAATAATCAAGACTTTCTACATCAATCGGGTCTTTAATTTTGATCCAATGTCGTTTTTGAAATGGACATTTTCCTACCGCATCTACGACAATAGCATTTGAAAAGATACTAGGAATTTTACCGAAAGTGCTACGACTTGCAATAATACAATCTGCATTAAACATAAACCATAAATCTTCTAATACATTGTTATTGATTTTAATATCAAGATTATCAATGTTTCTAAATCGTGTGTGTATATCAATACCTTCAATAATATCTCTTGTTCTTTTCTCAACATCATCTTCCGCAAGAAAAACTGCATCTTGAGTAAACATAGTAAATTGTACTTGCTTACCTTCGGGCACAACATTTTCATTAACATACTCAATCGCATTTATATAGTATTCATCGGAATATGCACGACTTTTGAATACCGCATCTCTACGAAGTAAATCTCCTCTTCTACAATGAATAGCAACATTGAATTTATCTTTATTAATTTCCAACGGAATTGAAGATGATACTGTATTACTTAAAAATTTTTCTCGAAATGCTGATAATACTCCGTCAAGCAAATCGGTGTTTTTATGAAAGCAACGAGGAATGCAATGATCTCCATTTTTGCATACACGAAGAAATGTTATATCTTTTTCGTCAACATCATTTAATGTAAGTTCATTTTTACCAAGATTAAAAAATTCCTCGATTTTCTTGCCGAGTTCAAGATCACCTGGATGATGAGAACTTTGAACAAACGGAACGTGGACATATTTAACATTGTCGTGTAATTGACAATAACTCCAAATAAACAATCTACGCATCATTTGTGCGCCAATTCCATCTTGTTTATTTGCATCGATATCAAGAGCAAGATACTTCATTTGAAATAAATATAAAACTGGTTATTTCTTCCACCAAAAATTGTTTGCGAACAACCAATATTTACGGTCGTACCAATATAGTAATCTATAGTTTTTATATGACATTGCATAAAACCATCCATAATCTATACTGTATAAAAAATTTTCTTTTTCGCTGAATGTCCATACCCACTTTAAATCCTCACGATATATCCATCCTTCACTATTAGGTAAATTCTGAGCAGTAGCAGAATAATTCCATCCGTGTAAATCATGTTCTCTCCATATATGATCATTATGAATAGTCTTTGGTTCTTCCGAAAAATTTTCCTCGACTTTGGGTTTTTCGTTTTTCTGAGGAACGTGATAAGTGGGCAATGTATCTTCAATGGGTACACCATGCTTATCGTTCAATTTTTGTTGTTTCATTTCTTCCATAATACGAAACGTCTTCATTGTTGATTCTCTCCAACTATGGCACATTATCATGTGTCTGCCAATATCCAATGGAAATCCTTTATCTACGGTTTCGCAATATTCGCATCCGCACAAAAAGTCTTTTATTTGAACAATGGTACGAATTGCAAACAAATCACATCCAAGCATTATTAGCAATGCAACTGTAACCTTGAAAAAAATTTGCCTCGACATATACTAATATATATCAAGACTGATTGGATTGCGAATTATTTTGTTATCCAATCTCCACGGGAGAAATTATAAAATAGTTTTCGTTGGATATCGTAATCTATCTTTTAACAATCCTTAGTTAAATACCTTATACTGACCTTTTCCGAACGAGAATCCGTCTACTGCATGAGGAAAGTTCAAATATATAGCATCTCCGAAATCGGTGGTATTGTTAATGGCAGGTATATTGGTGAAGTAAGGAAAGTTTTGTCCGTTTGAACCGATGATCATGTCGTATATCTCTATTGTATCGGTTATGGATATTTTTACTGCTTCTTGAACATCGTATTTGTCTTTGATTTCAATTTTATCATCGTCAAGGGTTTCCACCGAAACTTGTAGTGGAGAATCTGGACGGACACATGATGCTTTGCGTGGATTGGGATTTCGGAACACCAACGATAACATTATACCATTGTCTTGTGTGTTTCCGATTGCAATTTGAGTGGGACTGCAATATTCGTTACCAAGAGGATCAGAATGATACATCTCACATATTACAATATCTTCAAACATAACACTATTGTATTATGCTTTACTTGATTTTGCAAGAAGAAATGTAATAGAGGAGCAATTGAATATGACAAATTATAGTGTATAAGAATTATTAAAAAAGGTTCTAATGTGTGGATCACTTTGAGTAGATGCCTGAGATGGTCCTGCATCCAAGGTTGCACTTGGATAATTTCGTGTAGCACCTGGTGCACCTATGATAACAGAACCAATATCAGTTATGACATACGAATCGGAACTTGTATCATCTGTTATAGTTAATGTGCCTCCTATATAAGACTGGTCAGAAGCAATTGGAAATTCTGTTTGGCCTTCTGTAACATCATACTCAGTAAGGACGCAAGTTTTCGTATCATTGTCCCACGTCTGTGGTTCATTGCAACCACATTCACAATTGTCTCCGGTCAGCAATAAAACTTGGCCTCCGTCACAATGTTCAGAACCAGACGGGCAACCACATTCGCAAGTTTGTTCACCCACAGAGTCGACTGAAATTAAAACCTGATTTCCGGTACAGCTGTCTTCGTTGCCGACATCACATTTACATCCACATAATCCGTCTGGTATTTCGTTGTTCGTGCAGATAATTTGGTTGATACATTCACACTCACAGGTCTGTAGGTTTTGTGAATAGAGTGATTCACCCGAACTACTAGTCGGACACTCATTCGGGCAACCACATTCGCAAGTTTGTTCACCCGCAGAGTCGACTGAAATTAAAACCTGATTTCCGGTACAACTGTCTTCGTTACCCGTATCACACTCACATCCACATTCTCCATCGGGTCGTTCATTTGATCCACAAGTTTCTTGTGAAATACAATCACATTGACAAGTTGTTTCATTTAATGTTTTGGCATCACCTTCACACGTAGGATCACCAGCACAACCGCATTGACAGTTGCCATCACTTTCGGGATCAATTATGACTTGATTTCCAGAACAACTACCAGGTGATCCAACATCACACGAACATCCACATTCTCCATCGGGTCGTTCATCCACTCCACAAGTTTCTTGTGAAATACAATCACATTGACAAGTTGTTTCATTTAATGTTTTGGCATCACCTTCACACAACTCCCCCCAATATTGCTCGGGAACTCCTTGGCACACACACACACAGTTTCCATCATTTTCAAGATCTAGTGCATATTGACTACCAGGACAGGAGAAATTTGAGCAAGGTTCTGAATTTGAATTTGTATTTGATTTCACGGTTATAACTATAACTTAATTTAATTATAGTTGACATTGAACAACCATTAATTAGTCTAAGCAAGCTTCTTTATCAGTTTCTATGACGCAATCACTTGTTGGTTTGGCAACGCAAGTAAGAACATAACCTTCTTCTATCTGATATTCATCAAGAAACATTTGGTCTTCTTGATCAACTGAACCTTCAATTAGTTTTCCTGTGCATACCGAACAACTTCCGTTTCTGCAAGAGTACGGTATATTTAATCCGTGGTCTTCGGCTGCATCAACAATTGCCAAATCTTCATCGCATTCAATTATATGTTCTCCGTCAGGAGTTTTAAGAGTTACTTTATATTCTGCCATGCACTATAAATATAGTGCTTACCAACTTGAATTGTAATAAACTTCAAATCCTTCTGCTAAAAGTTTTCTTGCTTCTGTAACAAATTCAAGATCACTTGCTTTGTGATAATAATCGGATTGAACTTTTTCTTCTTCAGCAATTGCTCCGGTTGAATCCCATGTGTAAGAATCACTTCCAAAGAAAAATCCACTTGTCTCAGGAAGTTCAAGATTGTTAATTGCTTCTTCAAGAGCATTTATTTCATCGTTGCCTAGTTTGACTTCTTTGCCATTGAATCCGTCACCCCAAGATTCTCCGTATTCACCACCTTGTTCTAACCATATCTGCTCCATATATCCTTGAAGACGATTGTGCTTTCTCCAATCCATGATGTGAACATCTCCACCCCAATCATCTTCGTCTTCTTCGTCTCGTTCTATGCGAGGGTCACGTGCGTATGCGTATTGATCTAGTCCCATGATATGTTTCTTTCTATTTTTTAGTTAATGTGTAAAAATTCTAAATTGTTTCCTTTTGCAAAATCCTTGGCAAGTGTAATTACACTCGTTTCGTGTGTCACCTCAGAATTGGTTTTGTAACACCATTTGGTTTCAGGATAAATTTCTTTTGCAGTTTCTTCGTTGTCATCCCATATTGTAAACTTAAACTCAAACTCATTTTCTTTCAACCAATCAGCAGGTTTAAAGTTTCTGTAATAATACTCAATCATATCTCCGTGTTCGTGGCACTCAAAATTTAAATACCAATCAATGTATGGTCTGGCACTACTTTTGGTTTGAATATATCGTTTAAACCTATACAACAATTCATCTAATGGATCACAAGTTTGATCCGTCTTTTTAAACTGAACTGATACTCCTGCTTTACAACCCATTGTATTAAGGTGTTTCTGAGTGTGCTTTTCCTGTCTTGAGGTCATAAATAACCAAGTCACTATGTGCTGAACTATATTCAACTACATATTCATAAGCATCATTGAAATCATTTGAAACATACAAAAGTTCGTTGTTCGTTGGATTCACAATACGAACTTCATACCGATAATTTATCATTCTCACCACATATAGATGTGCATTTCCCATATTATAGGTGTTAGCATATTCATATGCCTCTTCTTTGGTATCAAACGCAGGATTGATTGTTGGGTCAGTTCTCCATTTGTGATCATATGCTTGGTAGTAAAGTTGTCCGACTTGAGTTAAATCAAAAGTTTCGGTGTGTTTGATTGTTTTCGTGGTTGTGTTGCACCCTACAAAAACAAGCAGTAGTAGTGGCAATGTGTATTTTAGTTTATTCATAGTAATTTTCTTCAACTGTTACGAGTTCGTCTTTTGCATAGTAATCTAAAACGTCAGTTATCATTTCTTCATCAATTTTTTGTTTGTCTTTCCAATCTTTGACATACAATCTGTTTGCATGTGCAGCGAGATCCCACAATTCCTCTTCATTTCCCACCTCAAACAACTTTACGTTCACCGGGTCTGAATAATATTCCGTTATCATAAATTCTTCATTGTGATAACAACTTGCCAAATGTCCGTCACTGAAAAAGAAGTCTGCGTGTTGACAATCATCCAACACATCATCGCAGAATTGTGCACCGTGTCTTTCAATTCTTAAAGATAGCATTCTTCGTAACTAGTTTACACTTTTTAATTAAATCTAAATAAACGAATCCACCGTTCATTGCTTTATATGCACGAACTTTAAATGGTTTATCTTGTGATTCTGTAATCAAATAAAACTCACGAATTCCAAGTAAGTTTCTGATTGAGATGAGTTGACCCGGTTTTGTGTTTGCTACGATCATTTTACTTTTTGCAGATGCTTACTCCACGTGGTGTATAAGCAACAAGATATTCAACATTATCAATTTCAATCACATCAATGGTAGTTTTTTCATTTCTGTGGCCACTCACGTAAAACGAACGAACCGGAGGACTTTGTTCCAACGCATTGATTGCTTCTGATTTGGTTTTGTTTGAATATACGATGCTTGCAAAACAAGCAGTTGCAAGACACGCAAGTGTAATTGCAATTAATATTGTTTTTTTGATTTCCGTCATTTTTGTTTTAGTTTGCTTTTTCAATGATTTCGTAAGTTTGTGTACGATATCCGTCAATGCTACGAGTGAAACTTCCACCACCTATCTTAGAATCATCTGCTTCCCACGCAAAAGAACTTTTCTTTGCAAATGCTTTGATTTCTGCTTGAGTTCCTTCAAGAACCAATTCTGATATTTCTGAATTTCCCCAAGTATTCTTGGTTACTAATTGATATTTTTTGTTGCTTTTGAACAATTTCATTTTCTGTTGTCTTTCTGTCTACTGTAAAACAAGATTGCGATCTTCGTAAATTGTTTTACCTGTTAAGTGTTGATGCACCACATTCACTTCATGTGGATACGCAATTGCTAGTTTCGCACGATTCATACTATCTGATTTCGCAATTAAACGAAACAACTCAGCAGTAAACCAAGTTCCTTTGCCGTGTAAAATTTCAGTTATATTTTCTTTATCGTATTCAGTCATTTTGTGTATATGTCAAAGTCTAAACAATATGATACATTGTCGTGGTGTTGAAGAAAACTTGCAGGTAATTCATCGGTAATGTCACCGAGAATTGCTTGTTTGATTGCTTGCTTTTTGTTTTCTCCAAATGCCATCAAATAAATTTGCTTGGCAGATAAAATTGTTTTCATTCCCATTGTAATGGCATGAGTAGGAACAAAATCAAATCCACCAAATGCAGAAGAAGCATCTCGTTTGGTGATATGATGTAATTCTATTTTGCGAGTGATACTTACTCCTGAACTTCCTGGTTCATTGAATCCAATGTGACCATTTCTTCCTATACCTAAAATCTGAATATCAATTCCTCCGAGTTCTTGAATATGCTTTTCGTATCCAACACAATAATCTTTAAGAAACACAGGTTCTACTTTGCCACTTGGAATGAAAATATTTTTTGTGGGAATATCAATGTGATCAAACAAATGTTTGTGCATAAAATAATGATAAGACTCAGAATGATTTTCTGATAATCCACAATATTCATCAAGATTGAAAGTGTAAACATTTTCAAAAGAAAGATTTGCTTCTTGATGCAAACGAATCAATTCTTGATACATTGGAATGGGAGTTGATCCTGTTGCTAGTCCTAAAACTAGATGTTCGTTGTTCTGCTTTTTTTGTTCAATCGCAGTAAAAATTTGGAATGCAATTAACTTTGCGTGATTGTCTATAGTGTCGTGCGAAATCATTTTATTATATTATAGAATCACCAACACCAAGTCAATCTTCTTCGTCATCAAATTCTTCTTCATCTTCATCGTTTTCTCCGAGATTGTATGTATCGTATTGATCACAATCAGGATCAAACGGAGGAAACAAATAACTGATAGGATTACCTTTTTGACTTGGGGTATTTTCAACGATACTTTCGTATTGAGGAAGTCCACCGGAATCATGCCAGTATCCTTCTGTTTGCATTTGATCTAAAAAGATTGGTGCAAATGTTTCAAACATATGAAACTCTACATACTTTAAACTTCTTGCTTCAATGTCCATTTCAACTTCCTGATATAGTTAATGCTACCAATGCAATAGATGTAAAAATTACTACTAATGTAAAATACTCAATGAAGCACGGGTTGTGTTTGTTCATACTGATGAGGTTTCCAATTTAAAATAATTTGCAACTTGTTCTTCCCAATTTTCAAGTCGTTTCGCAGAAAGTGCATAACCGATTCGTTTATTCCAAAGACCAATTTCCTTGTTTTTAATGAATACTTGGTTGATGTAAATTTTTCCCCCATATTCTTCTTCACCGATAAAACGATGATCGTTAATATTAATATCAAATTTTCTTGTTTCTCTCATTTATGCTACCTTTTCTACGTCGTGTTTTTGAACCAAATTCTTTTGATACTCTATCAATCGGTTCGTTGATTCTTTTTTATTCATTCCCCAAAATCCCATATTGCGAGCATAATCCTTTACCCTCGCAGACTTATCATAAGTGTACGCAAGATGCTCAAGAACCCAATCTACCCGACCTTTAAGACAACCGGTACGACTTTGATACATTGCAAGCAAATTTGTAAGACCACCATTTTCGGTAAATGCTTTGTCTATTCTACGCAATACCCAACGAAGCATATTAAGTTCTTTCTTGGAAATGCTATGCCAATAATGCCACTCAGGAATATCTTTGATAACATAATTGGCAAGTGCTTTAGTGCGTTTGGTTTTTGCATACTTGGTGATGATTTCTTCTGCAAGAAAAATAGTATCTTTGCACCACTCATGTCCTGCCATAGTAGGTTGTGTGAACCAATCAGATTTTCTAGTTTTTGTAAATTTCATTTTTCTCTCTTTTTTCTTGTTCTCTTTTCTCACTCTCAATACAAGTATCTTACCAAAATTATTATAAAAAGTCAAGCATTATCTTCAAGTAAATCATCAATTGCTCCACTTTTTGCATACTCAAGTGATCTCTTCCACATTGCTTCGTATTCATCCATTCCTTCTAGAGTTCCTGGATATCCTGCATCTATAATAATCTGACGATATCGCATTTCTTCTTCGTATGCTAAACTATCTGCTTTGAGGTCTTCAAGTTCAGATGCGTATCGTTCTCGTACATCATCGTATTGTGCACCGAAAACATGATCATAGTGTTCTTGTGATTGTGAATATGTCATAATCTCTGTTTCTCTTATATTAATAAGGTGGTCCGAAAGCTGCAAGACCCGAAAGTGGAGTGTCTGAAATATGACTAACATCCTTGAGTGGTTCGTCAAGAAAATCAGAACCATAACTGGTTTCATTATTTAGATGAAGTTCCGGATGAGCATCAATTGCGTCATTCTCAGTTTCGTAACTCTCAAGAAAATCTATTTTGGTCATTCCGGCACAAACACTATTTGGTGGATAACCATCGTGCTTGTATCCTTTAACAACCCAAGGTTCTTGTCCGAGTTCTTCGTTAAAGTGTAATTGCTTGTAGTCGTAGTTCATTATTGATTATCTATATTAAAGATTGCTCTGTAAATTCCTTTTATATGAAATGTAATTTTGTTGAGATGATTGTGTTTGATGTGTTGCCAAATGCATTTTGTGTGAAAACGAATTTGATCAGGACGTGCCATTTAGTATTGGAAACTCCTTTTTTGAAACTCTTTCTTAATCATCATTACAAGTATATACTACGAAAATTCTTATAAAAAGTCAAGCCTTATTTTTTACAGAACATTTCGTGAACGAGGAGATGTGTGAACTGGACTATCATCATCTGTTTGATCGTTTCCCTCAGTTCCTTCCAAGATGATTTCAATAACATTACCAATTCGTATTTTTCTACGAGTATCAATTTTTTCTCCACCAAAAATCCGTGCGTTTTCTTTAGCAGAATTGGCATAATTTTTACGACTTACTTGAACCTTTGAACGAGCATTGCTCTTGGAATACACTTCAGTCAATGAAGAAGTGTTCTTCTTCACAATACGAGAAGTGGTCGGGGCCTTACTTGAATAAAGTTCACTCAAGCTCTTTTTACTTGCTGATTCTACAAATACCGCAGAAGCAACCACCATTGCAACAATAAAAAACAAATTTTTACTCTTTATATCTCTCATTTTCATACTAGTATACTACCAAAAATCTTATAAAAAGTCAAGTCTTATTTTTACTTAATCCAGGGAGTATATGGACGCACACCATCCGAATCGTTTTTGATTTGATCCCACGGAAATGAAACAAACTCCCGTTTCTCGTTGAACAAAACGAACAACGGAATTCCACCGTTTTTTCTATCATAAGCCTTCGCAGTAATATTCCATATTTGACGCCGTGGACGGTGATCATATGCAGGAGACAGGAATGTGCCTTCGTACATTTTAAGATAGTTTAGATGAAATTTCTCAGTTTTGTCCAATCCAATTAGAACTACTGCGAAATTATTTTTGTATTTATCAGCATATTTCTTTAAATACTTACCAAAATACCTACAGGGACCACACCAACTTGCAGAAATAAACACACCCACATATTTATCTACCAATTCCGTTTCGGAGATTTCTTCCATATCGGAGTTATATATTATTGTCCGAGGTGGGATCATTTCTGAATATTTAAGAGAATCAATCTTAATCAGATGACTCATTGCCGATGCATCGTGTATGACTATCAAACAAATTAAAATTAGTGTTTCTATGCATTTTTTTATCATACAGTCATACTACAAGAATTATTATAAAAAGTCAAGCATTATTTTTTATTTCCGCATAAAAATCCACTTTTAATTTAAAAGCATTCCAACGAAAATTATCTGAATCGTAAAATTCTGATAATAAATGAATAGCGGATAATCTATGAGACCCGTCACAGAATCCACCATTGACTATAATTATCGGTGGAAGGTCAAGAAGGGTGCTAGGATTCGTTTGAAGATAAAGAGCATACTCAATACACTTATTGGTCAAAGCATCGTTTTTGATGCCTTTACGAACATTCCCAAGCACATTCTGATAATATGGAACGATTTTGTAGTAGTCATTAGTCGCATTTGGTGTTCTTTCACCGAAAATCTGACCATCGCATTGTGATACCAATTCAAATATCTCGTTTTTCGTCAGATATTTTCTGTAAAGATATTGTTTGTTATCTAAAATTGGAGTTCCACCCGTTGAACCCTGACATGGAAGTCCCATTAATACTTCTTGGTCTTAAAATCCTTGTATTGAGTATACGGAAGAACGTCTCCGTTTTCTACAATTTTCTCATCTTCGTATGGTGCAACCATTCTGCGATAAATTTCTAACTTGGCATTTTCTAATGCACCTGTTACATCATTAAATGTTTGATAGCATTTTCCGTTTTGTTCAATGTAGTCGTTGATCAACTGATTGATTGCGTAATTCAGAATACCACAATGCTCAAGTTTATTGGCATCGTATTTTGCTTGATCTTCTTTGTCTATGTATGGCATGATTATTTTTTATTATGATTTAATATTATGATACTCAATGGATTCTGTCAACAATCAAAAAAAGATTGATTTTTTTGTGAACCAAACGCAAAGATGCATCGTTATATATATTGTTGAAGCACTTATGCTTTAACTTCGTAAATCCACAACAAACAACAATAGGAAGAACCACTAAAATGTTAACAGAAGAACAATGTATCAAACTTGTAAAGTTTATGATATCCGTGATCGCATTTGCTATTTCCGGCGGTACCGTTTACTTGGTTGGTATCTAAATGGTGATCATCTAGTGGTTTAAGACGGAGGAAGTGGTTAAGACTTCCTCCGTCTTCTGCCTATACTTATAGAAAGAAAAACATGACAACAATAAATGTACCTTATGAAATGGCAATTCGTGCAATTTCTCGTTTTCTCAAAAGAAAATCAAAATCAAAACAATCAGTTGAAGAAGCAACTGTGAAAAACTACGAAACCTACAATGAATATAAAGGTGATGTAATGGATTACGATGGAATGGGGAATTACGGAAGATTTCCTTGTGCGAAGTAGTAATTATTTATGTGAGTTTTAACACCTTATTATCAGTCTGTATAATAATTACAATAATCGTTGCAACAACTTGGTATCTTTGGTATTGTGTGTATTGATATGAAAGTCCCACAAAAAATTAATTCTGCAACACCAACTGAAATTGACAAAGAAGTTAGTCTCGGCGATTTGCTTGCAATGCGTGGAAAACCTTTTAAAGATTGGAAAGAAGAACGTAAGTATCTGCAAGAAAAATGGGGAAAGCAAGGTCGGCAAATAGACACAAAAAAGGGGGTGAACTCCGAATACTCAGCGGACACCCCACAAAAATAAATAGTGTATGTAAATTAGTTTGCTTCTTTGAATCCTACTGATTCAAGAATATCACGAACTCGTTCACGATCAATTGAATCAGCTGCGAACTCTATATCTGTTCTTCGTGCGACTAAATTACACGCATAAACGAAATCAAGATGCGATACATTCTGTAAAGGATAAACTGCTTTGCTACCGAAATAGAAACTTTTGCAGTATTCAATAAATTCTTTGATGTTTTCCATAATAATAGTTGGTTAGGCATTAAACACTTGCTTGAACCTACCAGGTCCAAACTTGAAATAGAAAATCAGTTTTTCTCTCTCGGTTAATTTTACTTTTGATTTAATAGTAGTATTTGTATCTCTCATTATGTTTATATACTACCAAAAATCTTATAAAAAGTCAAGTCTTATTTTTGTAGTTTTCTCTACTTGGTAAAGGTTGTATCTCCGCATCAGATTTCATTGTAATCCAATCAATCTCCAAATTTCTTGGTTTTCTTTTTGGAAAAAATAACTCTTTAACGAACAAATAAACTTTTACTAAACAATTTACTTCTTTGCTTCTTTTTTCCATTTGCCACCTGCACCTTTGTACATTTTGGCAGCCCAACCGTTTGCGTAAGCTGAAGGATAAACATCAAATTTCTTTTTTGCTTGTCCGACCCAATATGACCACTTGCTTGGAGAAGTGGGAACGTTCTTTTCTAAAAATAATTGTAATCTTTCTTCTATTGTTTGCTTTTCCATAAATTCTTTCACAGGTTTTGATTTGGTTTGTTTACCTGCTTGTCGTTTTTTACGACCTGCACAATGTGCTTTTTGACTGAATCCTTTTGGATTGTTGCAGTCAATTTTCTTTTTTTGATCGTTGCTCCATTCTTCGTTCACGATCCTTTTCCTGTTCCACTTTTTTTGCCACTTTTCTTTGTATATGTGCTGACACTAATAGGTTTCTTGCCTTGACCACTTGATTCTTTTCCACCCCGATCAGCATCATTTTGAGCAGCCCGTTTTCTGCGAGTTGCACTTTCTTTTTCTTTGTCAGACATTTTGCTGGCAGTTTTTTGAGGAACGCATTTTGCATATCCTCGTTTGTCACCACTTGTGCCACACGGTGGATGTTTTCCGTCTTTGTCTTTTTTACCAATATTGACCCATTTGCTTTTAAACCAATTACGCAAATCTTCGTTCAGAATTTCACGGATGATTTGTTTTAGTTCCGACTTTTTCATTAAAGATTTCCCCAAATCTCTTTCCAATTATCAACATCTTTTGATAAATACTTTTTTAAATCTTTGTCTAAATCTGAACGAACTTGCTCTGCTCCTCTTGGAGTATGACCCAACGCATCTTGCAAAGCAATAAGTGCAGTATATGCTTTTACGTGCTTTGTATAACCACCTTTTTTTGCTACGAAATGACGTGCTTCTAAATGTTGATTACGATCAGTCATTTGTGCAACCTTTTTTAATTCTGCTTCACGGTATGATCCTGATTTTTCGTTTAATTTTCCACGGGAACCAATCCACAATGTATACCCTAACTTCTTATACTTTTTAATGGTATCAGGATCATCCGGAATATCCAACTGCTTTTTGGTTGTTTTATGTCGTACATTAATAGTTTTGCTATCATTGATTGCTCCTTCTGATGCGGTACCTGCAAGTGTTACAATGATTTCTGCTTTTTTGCTTGCAGGTGAATCAGCATACTTTTTATCAACATACGCATAATGCTTTTTTAATAGTGCGTGTGCTTCTGCTTTGTTTGATCCTGCTTTGAGCATTGCTTGCAACACTTTTGCTTTGTCGTGTTCTGCAACTACTGCTTCTTCAAGTTCTTGTTTAATAAGTTGTTTAAGTTGTTCTTTTTTCATTGTATTATCCTTTTCCCAATAGTAGTGGACAACCGAGGTCGTCAATTTCAAATTCTGTTCCGTTCCAAGTTGCTTCGTGTCCGTTGTTCAATTCAATTCCGACACTTACTTGTTGTGGATTGTCTGCATCGTATGTTCCAATTTTTCTGATTTGAACATTAACTGCTTCGTTGTCTTTAGTTTGAACTCCTTTTGGTCCTACCATTACATAGTTTCCACCTGAAAGTGGGAAATAATGAGCACTTGCACCTTTCTTGAACTTCTTTAGTGCTTTAACAAGTTCTGCTTTGCTTTTCTTGGGATTTTTGATGTCTTCATCCATTCGTTTTTCCCAATCTGGATATTCTCTGTGTAAATGCTTTTCAATCACCGACTTTAACTTTCTGTGTGCATTATAATACTTTACCATTACCTTGTCAGGAGCACCGGGTCTATCTCCACGTGTATTCTTAACAAGTGCATTAAGTGCTTCTTCTCCGTGTTCTAATTGAGAGTGCAATGATCTTGGTAATACACTATCATTCCAATCACTCAATGACTCACTTAATGCTCCTTCGTAATTAGTATCAAGATGTTTTGTAATTCTTTGATGCAATTTATCTAATTCACGCCAAAACTTTTGAAGTTTATTGTCTTTGAGTTTAATTGCGATTTCTCTGAATGAGGTTAAACTTGCTGAATAAACTTTGTGGGCACGTTCAAGTGTATTTGTGCTTTCCGACAAAAGTGCAGAAAGTTCCGTTCGTATAATTTGTTTTAAGTTTGCTTTGTTCATTAATCCCATCCTTTATAGTTTCTGTCTAAATGTTTATCTAAATCCATAAGCAATTTCTTTGCATCACGAAAAGTCTTTTTAACAAACGGGTCTTTATCGAATCCACTTTCTGCGTATGTCATATCCAACAAACCATATACTCCGTCTGAAAAGTTGTAGTAAGAATCTTTAATGTGCTGATATTCTTTTTTCATTTTTGCATTGGAAACCTCTTCACGCACAAGTTCTTTTAATTCTGATTTATTCATGGTAATTGATTCTTTTGTTGCACCTTTGCCTTTTTTCCATCCTTGCTTGGCACGAAGAGCAAACATTAATTCTGAAAATTGTTCACGATTAAAAGGTTTTTTGCCTTTTAATGCTTCCATTTCTTTTTTAATCTGAGTAATAGTTTTGTCTGCGTGTTCACCTGTTGATTTTACTTCAACATCCTTTTCCCATTCTTCTGCGACAATATCACGCACAATATCACTTAGTTTGTTGTTATTCATACCAATAAATATATATGAATATAATCAAATTATCAATTCATTTCGACCACATATTTAAAAAAAGAGTTGCCATCAGAACGAATCTTAATGGCAACTCTGGGAGATGATGGTGATATAAAGAATATATATATGTATACTATGATTTTATTTCAAAAAAGTCAAAGTTTTTTTACTTTTTTTGCGAATATTCGTCTTCATCTATATCTTTTAGAAAATCTACGATGGTATTTTGAACTTCTTTGAGAACTTTTGCCTTTTCTTCCCACACTTCTTTTGACCAATCTGCGTCATCTACAACTTCACGTAGATTTTGTGCCATGCTTGTTATAAAGTCAAGTTCCTCAATAACTCTGTTACGTGCCTTGCATCGTTTAGACATTAAGAAACGTATGCGTTTAATTCAAAACTACCACTTTCCATTCCGTATACTTGAAAGTGAAGATGTTTGCGTTGTGGTTTTCCGTTTTTAATCAATTGAACACTAAACGAATTGCTTTTACCTACACTTGGTCTTGCTCGTCTATACTTGCCACCGAATGCAACTTCCGTTGTCCAGTTTTCTTCGTCAATTTCAAATCCTTTTTTCTCGGCAACTTTACGTGCAGTTTCAGCTGCTGATGTAAATGACTTGTGATAAAGTTCGTATTGTCCTTCAAGTAACGATTTAAGTTCCTCACGAATAACTTGTTTTAAATCTGATTTGTTCATCTTAGAATCCTATCTTGATATATTTGTCATCAAATTCAATCCAACGATACTCAGGACCTTTTGTTAAATATTCAAATGTGCTTGATTGATGACGAGTAACAACAGAAGATACTCTGATCAATACAATGTATCCGTGAATTCCATCAAATACTTCGTCTGCCTTTCCTTTGAAAAGTTTTTCCCAATATTTTATACTAAGACGAGGTTTTCTTTCTAATTCATCAAAATCAACTACACCTACTGAACCAGTCCGAGATACTGCCTCGGTGATGCCAAGTTTATCCATTTCTTTTTTGATTTCTTTATCAAGTTTTTTAACTTCTGCCGACTTTGCGCCATTTTTTTCTATTGCGTGGATTTTGGCCAAAAGCAAATCACTATACTTTAACCACTTTGATCCTTCTGTAAGATCAGATGATGCTAGTTTTTCAAATTGTTCATTGATGTTCATAACAATAAATATATATGAACTTATGTATGTTATCAACAAAAATTCTCCCAACTCTTTTATTTCACACCCCAGCCAATTGAATAACTCAATAACATCACCCTTGTAATACTTTTTTTAAAAATTAATCTAGACTGATGAAAGTTGTCTATCTCAAGATTGATGTAATAGATTTTGGAGATTAGTTTTGCCACGTCTCCACTCATTTAAGTTTTAATTCAGAGAATAAACTCTTGAATGTTTCTAAGTGACTCCAAAATTTACTCGGTGTTTGTTTCTTATAGTTGGTTTCGTTTACATACTCATTGATTAGTTTTGCCATAAAATCACGATGATCTTTCACTTTTTGATCCCAATTTGGTACATGAGAAACCCAGGTTGGTAGTAATAAAGTTATTGAACACGGATGAACCAAATGTAAACTTGTTTCAACGTGTTTCATTTTTTTCCACTTCACATAAGGAAGTTCGTGTACCTTATTGTGACGATTTACCCATTTATTACAAGGTATTTTGGATTTTTTAAATTTAAATAAAAAATTGTTAGTGTAGATAGGAAACCCCCTTTGTGGGTTTTTCATGTAATTATATTTTTGTGTGGGGGGAAATCGACCTTCATAATAACCAAGAACTATTAAATTACAGTTTTCATTGAAATTAGATACACACGTGTCATATTCAGTTTCCGTGATCATAAAAATATCATCATCGTCCATTGGAGCATAGATGTTGCTTCCATACTCCATTTTTTTGTAAAAATGAATTTTTTTAATAAATTTTTGAGACTTCAGTATATCATAAGATACTCTTCTTAATTTTTTCCGTAAAGTAAAAAAATCAATACTAAAAGTTTTATCCCAAAAGTCAACTGAGCTTCTTAATAATTGACGTTGTTCTTCTGAGCGGCCGTACCCTATGTTTCCTTTTAAATATTTTTTACTGTTTCTAAATATTGCTTCCACCGTGTATCCTTATATTCCATGCTTATCGTATTTTTATTTCACGAATTCTTTCCACTCTTCTATTTCATACCCCAACCAATCAAATAACTCAATAACATCATCTTTGTAATATTTTTTTAAAAAATTAATCTCGACTGGTGAAAGTTCTCTATCATATGTTCTTGAATGTATTTCTTCGTTTATTATATGAAAATTGTCTATATTAAGAAATTTAAACATCTTATTGTATTCGTGGATGTCTGAGTAAAGTCTTTCTTGTATCGTAATGTGCATCCTATCTCGGCCGAATTTGTTTTCGTATAACTTTAATGTTTCCATATATTTTTTACCGAATACATGAGGATAAAATTTAAGATTTTCTAAAAAAGTTTTATCAATTTCCCAATCACCAAACTTTATATTGTTGTTTACATATAATTGCATATAGTGATTATATGCAGAAAATGCACGATATATTGGGTTACGAATTGAAAAAATAAATTTTGTGTTTTCAAGAACTTCTAACATTTTATCAGTCACACAATCAACCTCATACATTGAATAATTCGGTGAACAACATCCCCATAGTTTTCCATCGTTTTTAAAATGAGATTTATACCAACGAATTCCCATATGGTTCGTTGAAGGATTTACACACGAAAAATAATTTATTTCCTTTCCGTGTGATAGGTTTGCTTTCACATGACTTGTTCTTGCAATAGAAATATCAGAGTGCTGATTTAAATTTTGCGAAAGTGCAGATGTGCCACACTTTTGAAAACCACATACAATAAAATCTGGTAATTTATCGGTATTCAGGTCCATGCTTCTAAATTATATCCAAGAAAATCAAATAATTTATCATTGTGTGGTTTATAATAATCACTTAGTAACTTCAACACATCAATATCAATTTCGTATTTTTGGTTTATATCAGTTGAATCTGTAAAATTAATAGAAGTTGATTTCAACCCAATAAAATCGTATATTTTACGCACTCCACTCTCACTTTTAACCGAATTATCCTCTATTACTAAAAAGTCATCAATTGACAAATTCAGTTTTGATACTAAGATTTCAATATGATCAATGTAGCAACCTTTATATAATAAATTAAGTTTACCACCATTCCCAGACTCACTATTTACCGATGCTAGTTCCTGTCGTATGATGTCATTAACATCACCGTGTAATTCAGAAGGACATCCTGGCCAATTCACCGCACTCGTATAGTTTTTCTTAAAATTAAATATTTCGTCAATGAGTCTTTTTATTGGATGTTTGACCACAAATAATATTTTAGTAAGCACAGATGAATTCCATTTATTAATTCTTAGAACAGAATTCATTTTCTTAATAGAGTCAGTATTATAAAATAAAGATTCGGAATAATCGATCCACACATTATCAAGTAGTCTTGGAAAGTGAGACATATACCAAATGTTATCAGAGTTTTTCTGTATTGGTATTTTGTCATAGCAATTAAAATAATTTATTTTTTCACCATCAATAGTTTTTGGAAAACTTATATTTTCATGGTTCTCGAAAAATCGCTTTATTTCCGATGCCCCCGAGTGGGGAAGTCCTGTTAAAAAAATATTGGGCAACCCATGCCTACGATGTGTGCCAGATGCGTGAACTTTTTTAAAAAAATTCCTTACACTGGCACTCGGTGATTTTGAAATTTCGTGTGTCGGAACATATTTTTTAATAAGTTCGTCCACTTCAGTTGGTAGCACAAATGAATCCATATCCGAACCTTTCCAGTTTATATCCGGAATCCCGAGATGCTTGACCCACAGGTTGTCAAGTAATACAGTTTTCTCAAATTGCGCCTTGAATTCCATATCCACCCAACCACAATCATATGTTCGTTTACACAACTTTTTAGCATTATACTTATATAAATGAAAATATCCTGCCCCAAGATTTGTGTCATACTCAAACCCACACTTATTTGATATACAATCGTCGTGCAGAACGAAGTCACACCGGTTACTAACATAAATGCAGTTTGAAGTAACATTAGTTGATGAAATAATGTCTAAAAAATCATCAGGAAGTACAATGTCAGAGTCTAATATTAATACCAAATCATCAGATGTTATGTTTTCTTTCGGTAAATAATATTTCTGAATTTGTCTTAATGCACCACCTTTATCAAATGAAACTTTTTGAGTAAGTTTTTTGTATTCATTGGCCTGCCAAAGAATCTTATTTTTATTTTTTAAATATGAAGGAACAGAAATTTTTTGCTCTCTGCGTTTTAACATAGACTTGGTATGTTCTTTTTTTTGTTTATCAGGTTGTATGGGATAAAAAACCAATTCAATATTGTTTATTTTAGAATTCTTTATCAAATCAGCAGTTTTTTCGTCATCTTCCTGAGATACGATAAACCACTTTGTAAAAAACTTAGAATTTTTTGTTAAGATTTGATTTAAAACCTTTTGATAATTTTTTGATACGGTTATAGCATACAGTTTAGGTGCAATCTCCATAAAAGATAAATATTACTAAAACACGATTATTCACCATCTCCATCTTCAGAAATAAGGTGGATAATTCCCATCAAACATATCAACAAAGTAAACGCAATGCTGATATAGAAAAGTGCTTCATGCCACATTAGCTGTCAATGGTTACACTGAATGTATCACCTTGACTAATTTGTTCAATGACATCCAAACCTTCAGTTACCTTGGCGAAGCACGTATGCCCTCTGTCAAGGTGAGCAGTTGCTTGACGAGTGTGTACAAGAAAGAACTGAGAACCACCTGTGTTGCGGCCTGCATGTGCCATACTAAGCACTCCTTTGTCGTGGTATTGATTACCACCCTGCGTTTCACAATCAATTGTATAACCTGGTCCACCTGATCCGGTTCCAGTTGGACATCCACCTTGAGCAACAAATCCTGGAATAACTCTGTGAAAAGTTAATCCTTCGTAAAATCCTTTGTTTGCCAAATCGGTAAAATTCTTAACCGTTTTAGGTGCATCGTTATCAAAAAACTCAAGTTTCATTGAGCCTGCATTTGTAGTTATTGTTCCTGTTGTCATAATATTTTAATCTATAAAATCATAAGTAAATGAAGTTGATGTAAAAATTGGTTCGTTTTGTTTATCACAAAATGATCCTTGTATGTTATACTCAAACCATTCTATTGCATCGTTATGATCCCACGAATGTTCCATTCCCACTAAAGTTTTTAAAATGTCTGCTACTTCATAAATAACACGACCTTCTTTAGACAGACCCGTGATACAATGATCATAACCATTGATCATAATTGCATCAGGATTATGCTTGGCAATCCAGTCACGCATTGTTTGTTCAACTTTGTTTGTCTTTGGTATAATTAAGTTACTCATTTTATTAATTCATTATAGAGTTAATTTGATTTTATTGCAAATCTTTTCTGATATATTTTTTAGTTTATCTGCAATTGGTAAATAACCTACATTTGCAATGCAAGTGTTCATGTCAGTTAGTTTGTCGGCAATAATTTCGCAACATTTTTGTTTGATGTCGTATGCTTCAAAAATATCATTTAATTTATCTACATAATCATCGTAGTTTGTTAGCATCTCAATGATTGGTTTGCGTTCTTCCTCGCAACAACTTTCAAGTAATGCAATAACAGGTAATGTTACTTTGCCTGTTTTCAAATCGGTTTTCAATGTTTTGTGGGAATTCGTTTCTGATCCAAAGACATCAATTGCATCGTCATACAACTGATATGCAACTCCGAGGTTTTCTGCGAATCGTGTAACATAACCTACTACACTTTCATCAGCATTGCTAAGTTTTGCTCCTAATCTACAAGCACACGCAAACAACTTCCCTGTTTTGCCCACAAGAATTTGTTCGTATTCTGTATATGATGTTGAATAGTTTTTTTGTGCAAATGATTGGGTGACTTCACCAATACAAGTTGCTTTAGTTGCGGTGGATACTTCACGACACACCATTGTATCTGAAAAGGATGATGCTATGGCAAGTGCATGGGACAATAAAATATCTCCAACCAAAATTGCTTCGTTGGTATCAACAATTCCGTGCAATGTTGTTTGATTTCTGCGTACCGTTGCGTTGTCAATGACATCATCGTGTATTAAAGTTGCAATGTGAATTAGTTCAACGATTACACTTGCTTTGATGATACCGTGTTTCGTTGATTGATACTTGATGTTGCAACAACTATGCACAAGCAACGGACGCAGTCGTTTACCTTTGTTACCAACAACAAACTTTATCATACGTTGAACTTTATTCTCAAACGAATTTACTTCGTTTGCCAAAGCAATTTCAAATTCTTCAAGAAAATCTTCAGTAAGATATTGTTGTGGTTTTTCTGATATCATGTAAATTATTATACATGAACCTTATGTTAGTTTCAAGGTTTTTAATATTATCAAATGATTTAGTAAAAATAGGATAGTAAACTGACTGTAATGGATTTTCACATTCATCAATTTGAACATAACCAAAACAAGGTTTCATTGATTTGTTTGTAAAGTCCCACTGTAATTTGCAAGATAACTTGTATTGACCAAATGTTTCATCACGGGACGAAGTATAATCTTGAGCAGTTGTTAAAGTGTTCCAAGTTAAAATGTGCTTGCGTTGACTGATTTGTTTTAAATGAACACCACATAAAATATTGCAGTTAGAACTGAACGTCTGAATTCTTGAATCAAGTTCATTGATATAGATTCCAGTATCAATATTGTTTTTGCTTATTGCTTCGGCAAGTTTGTCTGAAAAGTTATAAATCCGTCTGTTTCGTTTTTGAACAAGATTGTTTTGCATCGCAGTCATACCCCCTCCCATGTGACCCACTTCCCTACTCCACTTTTCCATTTTTATTGTTACTGGATCTTCCAAATGGTTATACAAATGATTATGAAAATCATCCGAGGAGTATGTTCCATCTTCTAATTTTTCATTATAGATTTCTTGTTGGTAGGTTTCATCTGGTTCAGGATACACAAACAATCTTGAACTCAATATAGTTCTTAATGTTTCACTTATACCTATGTCTAAAATTGAAGTAGTATGCTTGATTTGTTCAATCATGTCATTCTCAAACATCTCCACAAGATTTATTTTTTGTTCTTCACTTAAATTTGAAGTCGTAATATCTACAACTTTATCTACATTTTTTCCACTTTCAACAAACTTTAATATGTTTTCTTTAATTTGTTGCAGATTCATTTTGCTTGATAATTCGAAGTGTGCAATCATCAGTTCCTTTGATGATTCTATGAAATGCATTTTTGGGTATTGTAATCAAATTGTTTAATGACACAGGCAGTTCATCATCAAACTGGAACTTCCAATCGGTTGAATGAGTTGCTTCTATAATCCTGTCTTCGGCATCAAGATGCCAAATCAAATCAGTTTCAGGTGTATTCGCAGAAAATGTGCGAAGGTAAGTATTATCCCAAATTTTTTGTTCTGTATAAGGATTCATTTACCAATAGGTATTCTGATTATCTCCCATGCCGAGTTGCTTTGCATAGCGTGGCAAATTGCACGACCAATATCCTGCTTTGGTTCTATCTTTCTTGGTAGAGCAACTATGACGATCAGCAAATGCTTTTCGTTTTGTTGGGTCTTTAAACTTAACACTTAATCCTGTGGTATCACCGAATGATACCTTCTTAATGTTACCTGTGCTTGGGTCTTTAACATAAACATAAAATTTCTTTTTACCACCTCGTTTTGGTTTATTGAGATCCACATCTTTTCCTTGGTATTCGGATTCGTGAATTTGAAACGGACAATCAAGTGGAACACGCATTTCGTTGTATTCACCCCATGTTCCAATATCAGTATTTTCAATTAAATGTTGATCAATCTCACTCAACTGAATTTTACCTTGCGTATGAAGAGTTCTTGCTTCTACAAACAAATCAAGGTACGAGTCTGATCCGTAACGAAAAACACCCTCAACCAAAGTAGAGTGGTTCTCAAGATGATACTCAAGATGCTTGGATACTTTAATGTTAGTAAGAAGACTTTTAAGTTCTTCTTTAATCGCAGATTTTAATTCAGTTAATTTCATAAAATATATATATTTGGCAAATCAATTTATGGTTCGTATTTTACGATGTATGTTGGAAAATAAGTTGCAGGTGTAGCAAAAATTGCATTGATCATTGCTGATACAATTTCCCAGTTTCCTCCTGCAAGTCCACAGCTAATTCCATGTGGTAAACCTAAAATACAAGCAGGATCATCATTAAGATGATTTCGCATCAAATGAAAGTTACGATAAAGTGCTTCGTAATTTACTTCACGACCATGACCACATCTATCCTGCGTATATAAATTGTAAATGCTACATTTTCGTTTATCTGTTCCAAATTCTTGATGTGGAAAACTTGAGGTATTTTCAATTTCAATTTCTGCGACACTGAATTCTCCTAAATCATTTCGTCCTGCTTTGTCAGCAACATCATCTGCTTGTTTTGCTTCAGGATATCTTTCCGCAATTTGTTGTGCGATTCCTGCACCCATTACATTTAAAGTGTTGCAACTATGTGCAATAACATTTATTCCATATGGAAAATCTAATAAATTTCCATGTATTAACCCGACTTCTTTATTCTTCTTCATCATCCTCTATTTCTACATCTAATATTTTGGATTCTATTTTTTCAAAAATTCTATCACGACATCCTGCAATTTGATTCATTTCTTTGCTATCGTAACCAACATCGTTTTGCATCCAATTTAGACCATAATCTGTTTCTGGATCAAGAACATCGTATCTACAAGGAATGGTATCTATTTCAAAATACAAACAACACGCAAATCGTAACCAACCTTTGGTGATATGCAATGTATCTTCATTGACAATAAGTGGATACTTGCGTCTAAAACCATGTTTCTGAATGCTGTCTATTAGCACCTCAAATTCCTCACGGGCAGTTTGATCATACAACTTTTGCGAATGACCATCTCCAAATTCACAAGATTGATGAAGACGTAGTTTTCTGAATGCTTCCCATCCGTACTCATTTTCATTAAAGTGTTCTTCGATTGCCAAGTATCTTGGAATCAAATCCCAACGATCAAATTGTGTTCCTTTGTTTAAAGATGAAAATTTATTGAAAGATGGAATCATGTTATTGGCACGAATAATATCCAATGTCTTTATGTTTCGTATTCTTGTAGTTGCCATAATTATTGCTAGTGCTTCTCGTAGTGATATGATTCGTCCACAAAATTTAATGCTTTAGCAACATTCGGATCAAGTATTCTACTGATATGTTCATCGTCAATGCTTACGAATTTTTGACCAGGACGACCCGACAACTCGCAGGTGCGTTCCGACCATGTTTCTACAAGATTTTGAAGTTCGGTTAATCTATCTTCTACAGATTTTTTAGTTTCGTTACTTGGTGATGCAGTCCAATTTACATCAAACTCAAGTGTTAAACGACCACCATACGATTGACGATTTAGTTTAATGATACGAACATTGCAATTAATCTTTGCATCTTCTGTGTGATTGTATCCCCAATGTATAACATTTATGCGATGGTTGATATGATAACAAACCGTATCAAGAATTGTATACCACCCATCATCTATTGGTAATCCCGTAGGAAAGTCATCATAATCTAAAACCTGACAATGCGTATCAAATAATTCTGCTTCTTGTGATTTGTTCATCTGTTTCTTTTGATATATTCGTAGATGCTTGTTCCCACAAAATATCCGACAATTGCACAAATGATGTAACCCATCATTTTGCTATCAGAACTATTACCGTGCAGAAATCCTAATCCGTAGATTGTAGCACACGCAAATATTGAAACAACTTTATTCACTTACACGAAGAAGCACAACTCCAGTCGTTTGGAGCATCATCTTTTAAATCACACGCAATTTCAATGTTGCTGATATGATGCCATGCTTCATTCGCAAACTCTGTGCTTTTTTTAAATGCTTCAGTTAAATTTTGTGTTTCAATAAAATTAACAAGAACTGCAACATCTTCTTGAATACATTCAAGACGGTGGTTCAATGTAGTTTTATATTTTTGTTTTATTATCGTGTCCATAATTACCAAGGTAAATCTTCATTGTTAAAGTCATTTTTACGAATGACGTGTTGTGCATAACGACAAGCATTTGCTTGTTGTTTACGATCATGTGCGTGTTGTCTTAGTTCTTCAGGTGGAGCATCCACTATAACTTGATTGTCATAAAAGTCACCAAGTTGTTCAACTAGTTCAAATGCTCTTTTTAGTCCATTGATAAATCCTTTATCAATTCCTTTGTTGTATCCACGTTCATAATGAACCGAATCTGATATTGCATCTCCGTTCATATTACTCACTCATCCACACACCAACATCACGACCTGTGGTGTTTCTGATCTGTTGTTCTGCTTCTTCAATGATGGCATCCCAATTGTATTGTGTTCCACCGAATTCATCGGTATATGAACTTAGTTTAATTGTTACTTCTTCTTCAGTTTCTGTTTCACTCATTTTATGTATTCTCGTTCTTGTAGGTTTAATTTGAATTCTTGTTCAAACTCGTTTAATGATTTAGCATCGTTTTTTATTTCCGAAATTATTTCTGATAAATTGCCCTTGAATAAACCAAGATCAACATCATAATGAAATTTAATTTTGTCAACCAGATTCCACGATTTGGTGAACTCTGTGTAAGTTACCAATTTGCTCATACCGTAATATCAACTTTGGTGTTCTGCTTTTGAAATTCGTTCCAAGATGCCCACATTTTTTCATAACGAACTTTGTGCAAATCCATTACTCCAATGAGCATATTCATAAGTTCATCTTCGGTAGGTTGTGTTGGGGCATCTCCTACTTTATACAATATCGTTTCAAGTTCATTGAAGATATTATGAGTATCTGACATATCTGATTCAAATTGTTCCATTTTCTTCATTGTTTTTTCATTGCTTCTTTTACTGATTCTTCAACAAGTTCGTTGAAACTCATATTGTTTTCGTGTGCGAATCTTAAAAACTTAAAATATTCTTCATCATCAAAATCAAGTTCCACGGTTTCATATTTAACTTTACGACAACGAAGTCCTTCGTTTGTTTCTTCCCATTTTAGATCATCACCCGGATTCCAATTAAGTCTTTTCATCAACTTATTCGGAAGTTCAAAAAATGCGTCTCCTGTTTCTTCATCCTTTTGTATTTCAATTTCGTATGTTTTACTCATCGTGCATATCTTTCGTTACGTATTTGTTTTGATCATTAAGAACATCACTTTCATCAATCCATTTGTTCGCATATTTGAAAAACTTTTCTATTCTCAAAATTTCAAATTGCCACTTTTTATGTTTTGCCATTTCAATTTGAAATGCAAGTGCTTGTTCAGCATCTTCACACATATAATAATGATAATTAGGTATTGTGTTTCCTGTAGTCAAATACTTGATCCGATATTCGTGTATCGGAGTTTGACTATACCTTTTCTTGTTCATCTTAAATACTGGTTCTTCAAGAGTTAACATCGTTTACAAAAGATTCTTTTTTAATTACTCTAACTGAAATGTGGTGATCGTCTTGTTCTTTTGCAATTTCAAGAGTTACTTTATCACACGGGTTATTTGGTGACCAAAATACTTCATTAATAATGTTTAAAATAGAACTTGGATGAAGACCACCGTGATTTACATTCTCGGAGTATGGATCGTTTGCAACTCGTTCAACAATTTCGTGTATGTTCATTGTGCTTGTAGATCAGATTTAATTTCAGTTAACACTTCTGCAAGCAATTCTGACTTTTCATGTAGAAGTTCGTATTCTGATTTTTCACAGTTAAGCATTTCCGAACGACCTTCTTCAGTTGCAGTTCTTAAAGCAGTTGCAAGAAAACTATTTGCCTTTGTTTCTTCTCGTTCGGCAATATTTTCAAGTTTGCTTACGATGGATAATTGGGTTTCACTCATAATAATCATAATTTTTATATAATATAATTTTAATAATAGTTTGTCAAGGATTATTCGTAATCACGAAATGCGATTGCATACGGAAATCTTGGAATTCCGTCAGGAGTCAATTCAAAATACTTGATGGTTGCTTGCTTGCCGATATAGTAATCTTTATTTTCAAGAATTTCCGCAAGATATTCGTGAGTTCCTTTAATGTTGCTATTGAAAGTTTGTCCAGTTGCTTCGTTTTTGCAAGTCAAATTCTTTGCAGTTCCGGTACGATTTCCATCACCTTCTTCAATACCAATAACAAGATATTCGGCATCGGTGAAATCTTTGCGTTTCAATAAAAGTTTGCTTCGTTTGTTTTCGTAAGGACCATTCACACGAACAATTTGACCTTCATATCCAAACTCCATATAAGTGTCATAATACTCATCAAGTTCTTTCATAGTTTGAACAATCGCAGTTTTAACAATGACACATGACTTCAATTCAGGAAAATCACATCCAAGAAACCTTGGATGAAAATCATCAGATTCCCCGAGACCACCACATCTTGGAACATCGTAAATCCAATACTGAATTTTTTCTTTTGCTTCTGTTAATGCAATCGCAAACTTTTCCTCTTTCTTTGCGAAAGTTTTATCAGTATCCTTTTCACTACGAACAGGTTTCATTTTACGAACAAGTGAAATGATTTTATTGAAATCATTTTTGTAATCGTGGTTGTAAAGTTCTCCGTCTAAAATTGCGTTTGGATTTTCTGCAAAGAAAGGTTGCAACTCTTCAAGAATATGAACAACTGAATCAATGGGTTTACCTTGACGAGATTTAGCAACAAGTTCACCATCTTGCATATAAACCACACAACGAACTCCATCTAATTTGGGTTGTGAATATAAAGGAAATTCAAGTCCATCTACTCTGTCTTCAAACTTTTGAGCAAGCATTGGAGTATACAAAGTGATTTTATGAACATCATCAACATTTTCTACATATCCTTTATCAAGATACTTGGTGTACTTTGCTGATGCTTCTGCTAATGCTTGTTGCTCAGGAGAAGTTTCGTTGCTACGACCTTCGTTTTTGGTGGTAGTGATGGTAGGTTTATTGATAACAATTTTACCATCAATTAATCCTTGTTCTGTCCAAAAAGAATTGTTTTTGACTTTGACCGTCCATTGACGAATCTTTCCTTTAGTATCTACTTTGTATAATGTTTTTAATTCACTCATATTTTTTCTCTTAACTCAATTTCGTTATGTTATAACTTTACCATCATTCTTATAAAAAGTCAAGTTAATTCTTGAGTTTTTGCTTTTGTTTTTGTGGTGTTTTTGTTTTAAAATTACTTGTTCCTACTTTATCAAAGTGAACTTGATATCCATCATGCCAAATTGAAATCTGATCACCTTGCTTAAGTTCAATCGTTAAATTACGAAGAATCTGATGAAAATTACTTGTTTTCTTGCGTGACATTTATTATCTCCGTTTCCCAAGTTCTTATTGGAAGATAACCAAGTTTTGATTTGTTCCAATTTTCAATTACATCAAGTGGATAACCTTCCGAAACTAACCAAGGAGTAATATCTTTGCCTTTGAGTTCTTCAGGTAAAACTTTCGGAAATCCATATTTCCATCCTTCATCAGGATCAACCATTGTTACTTTTTTCATGTTATTAGTATTACAAAGTTTTATCTACTACGCAACACCAAGTTTAAGTTCTTCTTTCAAATTTAATATTCCGAACAATGAAGTTCTACCTAAATCAAATGCAAATTTTTCTGCATTCAATAAGATTTCCACCGAAATGATTTGTTCTGCATCAAGTCTTAATTCAGGATACTCATAAGCACTTGCTACACGATCATCAGATTGTTTTGCTTTCTCAGAATCAAGTTCATACAATAACAACTCTCCAAGCACACGATGTGAGTTATTTGCGATCCAACGTAAACAAGCATTTTTGTTGCTGTATAAAGGAGACTTCGCAGTTTTGCGAATTCCTTTGAAAGTTGCTTTGTAAAGTTTATTAGACATTTGCCATATTAGTCAACTTAGCAATCATCAGAAACGGAAGACTGAAAGCATTCAAAGAATACAATGAATTCTTTTGACGTTCTGATTGACTGATTGAATCAAACACAAATTCGTTGGGGTCATCACCTTCACTCATACGAAAACCTACCTTTGCAGTACAAATGTTATACTGTTCAATCACTGCATTTTCATTATTGGCAATTTTGTCCAAATCAATTTCAAGAAGATGCAAATCTTCAACTACCCTATAACCTTCACGAACTACATAGTTGGCAGCTGCTTGTTTGCTTTTGAAAATAGGAGACGTAACGTGTGTTCTCGTTCCCCAAAATTGAACTGCATATGCTTTGCGTGTTTCTACTAATTCAAATGTCATTTTTTTCTTGTTCTCTTTTCTCACTCTCAATACAGATATACTACCACAATTATTATAAAAAGTCAAGTCTTATTTTGCTTCATATCAGTCGTTGACCACAAGCAATACCTCATCACCACAATTCTGCTTGTATACATAACATTCAACATCTCCGTATTCAATATCATCAATAGATTCTTCTTCTGTTCCACCAACCATTTCACGAATAATTTTATGCGAGTAAAAAGGATTTTTGTTGCCAATGTCATTGGTAGCAATCCAATTTGGAAAGAAACCCGGTGGCAATCCAATAGCAGATGCATCTACGATCAGATGATTAGGGTTGCCATCAAATACTTGATGCTTATCTACATTGTAATCGTAAAGTGTCATATCATTAAACGTTTTCCCACGCATCATTGTTACCAAGTTCAATTCCAAGGTCATGTTGCAATCTGTTAAGATAATTTCTCAAATTAGCAATTCGTTCAGCATTTTCTTCATCTGAAAGATTAAAGTAATTTTCTTGCAATCTTGGTATCGTTTCATTGCGAATCAAGTTGATGCTTTCTTGAATATCATAGGCCTTGGCACTTGCCTTCGTTCCGTTGTAGTTTGTTAGTTTCATAATTAAGCTGCTTGAGCAAGTTCTTGGTTATAGATGTAAGGTTTTTCCCAATTACCGACTTCAATGTCAAGATAATGAGAACAATGAAAATAATCGGTCATAATATCAGTATCATTGAAATATCTTTCACCTTTCATTTCCACGATAAGTTCATTTAGAAAGTTTGCAACTTCCGAGGAATAACTGCTATCCACGAAATGATTATTTACTGAAATAGAAGTAGGTTTTTCGGTGCGTAAATTCCATTGTTCGATTCTTCCAGTTTCAACTTTATTGGTATAATTTTCCCAATAATTTCCGAGAATATCCAAATCACCACTTTTTAATCTAACAACGATAGTGCTATGATTATGAATTCCAATAGTTCCCTTAACGTTATACTTTTTAAGAACCTTCTTGATTCCTACTGCGAGTTTCTTTTTGTCTTCTTGTGTTATATATGCCATTTAAATTCTCTCCTTTGTTGATTATGAATTGAAGTTGATAGCAGGAAGCAACTCACCAGAGTTGATGTCTTCTTCTGCGTGAAGTTCCCTACTTCCATCAGAATTCAACCGAACCCAATAGTAAGGTTGAACACCACCGGTCACCCAAGACTCGGTATCAACCTTAGTAATGATGGCATCACGACCATCAACGTTAATATTATCACCGACATTATATTCTGCAATCAACATATTTTTCTCTCCTTTTTTTGTTTTTTTCTTGTTCTCTTTTCTCACTCTCAATACAAGTATACTACCAAAATTATTATAAAAAGTCAAGCATTATTTTGCGAAATCGCATTCTTTTTTGCTTTTATTTTGGTTCTTAATTTGTTTAATTCTTTGAGATTTCCTGAAATGATAATTGATAAATTGTTCGCAGTTTTGTAATGATTGTTTGTAAGTGCTTCCGCAAAGATTTCAGTTGAATTCAAAATACTTGATTTAAGATTTCTAATTCGTTGTCTTGCTTCTGTCTTAGTCATTAAAGAATTGCTTCACCATAATTCTTGATGGCAACATTCTTTGCCGCCTCAAGTGAACTGAAAAGGAAACCGGCAAAAGTACCGAGACTTGTTCCCACTTCGTACATATCGGAATGCCGATAAGTAATGTCCCTATTCATCAGTTCATTCATCCGACCAGCGGCATTGGCATCGGATTCGTAAATCTCCGAATGGTTGACGGCATCATCTCCGTTGCCGGTGGTGTAATTAACTTGGTTGACTTTTCTTATGTTTCTCATTTTCTCTTTTATTTTTTAGTAATCCTTAACTCACTCTCAATACAAGTATACTACCAAAATTATTATAAAAAGTCAAGCATTATTTTCACGAATATCAATCAAATCTTTGATGTATTCTATTGTCATTAAGTCGTTCATTCCTCGTCCACCATCTCCGTTTTCAAGTTCATTTAAGATGCCTTCTAACTTCTCGGTGGAATAATATTTGAGTTTTGCTATTTCCATTACTTTATTGTTTTGTATTTGCACTGATCACATTTAATTTGTGGCAAATTCTAACTTTCTACATTGTGAAGGTGTGAATATCCGAGTCCACTCGTAGAAATCGTTTGTTTCACCGATAAGATGATCTTTATTTCTAATATTACCCACCGAAGTAAGTGTTGCTTTTATCAGCATAAGTTCCTCATAGTCCTCTTGAGTTCCGAAGTTTCGGAACGTTTCGGTATTTGGATAATTAGTTGAAAGTAAAGCAACTTCTTTTTGGGAAAGATGTGCCTGAAGGTATTTTGGATTTACAATTGTATTCATTTTCAATTTCTCTCTATTACTTAATGGTTTTGTATTTGCGTTTTCCACCATAAAAGTATTCGGTCTGAATATTGGTGAAATTCATATCATCGGCAATTCTTAATGCAAGTGCTTCTGCTTGTTTGCGAGTATAACCATACAAAGCATTGTCGTTTTTATCATACATTACTTCTTTGTTTTCGTTCATCAATGCCCACATTGAACTACCAGTCCATTGCAAATGTTTAATTGTAATATTCACTTCATCTTCTCTCATCATCATACAAGTATCTTACCAAAATTATTATAAAAAGTCAAGCACTAAATTCTTCAACATTCTTCAATTCAAGGATTTTTTCCAACTTATTTCCGTCAGGTTCTGTATTCAATTTCAGTACCCAATCGTTGTTCTCGGTGGAAATCCTGACAAAAGATACTTCATAATACTCTTGAACGAATCCAAGTGAGTCTGCTTCAAGGATATTGAATATTTTGACATAAGAACCGTGATACTGATTGTTGTGTTTACCACCTACTGATTTGTGGTTCTTGATTAAAAACTTCATACGTGATTCAGAATCCAATCTACGATGTCATAATTACTACGATATGCTTCAGCACTATTGTGTCGTTTAATGTACCCATTTGCTCCTTGTATCGTTAGCATAGTAGCAGAACGAGTTGCACCATCAATGCAGTATCTACCGGTGCATGTGCTTGACGTGTGATAACTACTGCGAATTTTGGCAGTATATCCATCAATAAACTCGTTAATGATGTTCGCAAGAGTTTTAAGTCTTGGGCATCTAACCGTTTTGTTGGAATCCCATTTTTGGGAATATGCAGATTTTAACTTTTTTAAAACTACTTCTCTCTCAAGCATACCTATAGTAAACCATAGATATTATAAAAAGTCAAGCAATAAAAGCAGTCATCTCGTTATTTTTCTCGATTATTTCCACCGAGTTCGCAAATCCACGCATAACACAATGTGGTTGTGATTTCTGAGTATGCGATTCTATTGGAACATTGATCTTCAAATGGTTCACGGGTATGCAAGAGTTCTTCCAATGCACCGTAAGCACATTGCGACCTTGTCTACGACTTTCAGGTTTATTGTAGTGAAAGAAAAATCTTTTAGGTTTGCTCTCGGCGTCCATTTACAGGAAAATTTGCAGTTAATTGTTCGTCAAGTAATACTTTGATTTTGACTAAGTCTTCGTGCTTGAGCAATTTATCAAGAGCATCTTCGTTTGGATCGTTGACGATTTTGAGTGCGTTTAATACTTCTGTGTATAAGTTCATATTTTCTACAATAGATAGAAAATTAAGAGTTGTCAACGTTTAACAAGCAATTTCAAATCGTTAGCAAACATAATGTTTTTCTTTATAAAACTGGATCCCATATTTGAAAAATACGACAATCCATCATGCGACAGACTTTTTGCTCCTATCATTACAGTGAAGTCCCGTAAGGTTTCCATGTTTAATGTTCGTTTACTTAAATCACCCATTTGATTTGGTTTTATTTTGTGAGTTCCACATTTGGAAAAGTTAAAATTATGAGTGTCCTCCAATAAAATTCCACAATCATATCTGTCAATCCAGTCATCTGCAATTGCACGACTATCACTTAATATAATTAAAGGTAAACTGATATCAAATTCTTTATACTTTTTGTATAAGAAATCAAAATAAGAATCTTTGGTTGGAAATTTTGAATTTATCCGTTCCCTTAACTTTTTTTGACCAACATGACCACCCAACCAATTCTTACTACAACCACGCAGGTGAACTACATTGTATTGACGAAGTGATATGTCAAGGTGCCGTAATGTACGAGTAACCAAAGTTTCCACAGGTGTGGAGAGTCTTATTTTAGAAAGACTGTTCCAAGACCACGCTCTTTTACCCGTAGTGGGAGCTACCACTATATCATGTGGAAAATCAGGAACTCCCTTTGTAGCAATTTTATATAAAATATCATTTCCACGACCATATTGTAGATTTTTATTATATATGTAAGTTTGGTAGTCACAATCCTCAAGTTTGTCAACCCAATCACGGGGGGCAACGGTGGCAGATGAACGATGCTTGTCATAATATTCTAAAAAATCTTTTAAATTGTAGTCAGAATGACCATTTATAGTAAAATAGTCAGATACTTGTTCAGTTTTATCGTGGCACCAGTCATCATCTCTCCAATCTAACACTAAATGTCGTTTTGTTGATTCTGAATACCTAATTGCTTGTAATAAGCACTGAAGTCGGTCTCCCCAACCTTCTTTTCCTTTATGTAAGCAAAACTTCTCAACCATATATGTAAATATAGCATCACTTATAAAAGAAATGTACCCCAAACCATAAGGAGAGGGGTACAAAACTTAGGCCCGATTTCTCGGACATATTCTAGGTGTTACCTAGTATAGTTTACTTGTCGTCAGCAGTGATTAGTCCAAGAACTACGAGCAGAGTAATTAAACCTGCGAGACTTGCACCTTCGCCAACGAACCCGTCAACGATACCCTGAAGGTTACCGATAACATCGAGTCCAACTTTATCACCAAGAACGATTTGACCTGCTACTCCAAGACCTACTACAGCCAAGAATACACCTGTCAAGCCCTTAACGAATCCATTTACTTTTTCGAATATTGCTTTCATTTTGCTATTTCCTTATGTTTTAATCTATGTTCTTTATTTCAAGAACGTGCCTTTTTAATTAAAGGACTTTTTATAATTATAATAAATATTAAACTTTATTACAACTAAAGGGGTTTTTTATAAAAATTGTTAGATTAAACTATTTTCTTTTCTATATGTGAAAAACACGTATAATGATCATTATCGTGTATTGCGTTAATATTGTCCGCCACAAACACCAAATCACTTTTTTCCCAAAAAGGTGTGCAATCTAATGTTGCTGATGTTTGATTATTTCTTTTTATTTTCACAAGCATTAAATATATGCAAAATAAAAGAGTGTGTCAACTATTATATTTTCAATGCTTATCTAAGCAGATTTCTTGATCGGATTTTTTCTTGTTCTTTTCTTTCCAAGTCTATCTTTTTTTGGAGTTTTCTATCAGCATACCAATACACAGGGTACGTAATTGGTAGCATTGCGTATGCAATCATCCAAGTAATTTTATCCCATATTTTTTCTAACACATTATATAAATATTATTAATGTTAGTTTTTATAGTTTGTTGAATCAAAATTCTGTATTCTTTGAATCCGTTTATTTTTTTCGTTGGTGATGTTAACTAACCCAGGTGTCTTTGTTACTTTGACATTTTTCAACTGACATATAGTAATTTTATGATTTCTACCATTGTCATTACTCAATCTCAATAATATATTGCCAATGATATTAATTTCCGATGCGTCAAGAATATCTTCATTCAAATAAAAAGCATGACTTGAACTGCGATTTGTTAAATGAAACCAAGTTGCATTCGGATGCTTGCTTTGATATGAATCTACTAAATCTGTATTTTCTTGTGCAGTTGATCCGAATATGATTTTCTTTTCGTTGATTACAAAGATTTTCACCGATTAACCAAGTTGCGACTTAATTGCTCTCGTTTGAGTTTTCGTGCTATGCTTGTCATACGGATTCTGTTGCGGTATTTGACATTATAGTTCTTGAAACCTGTTTTAAGTATTGTATAACTTGATTCACCCATATACTTCTTGACTAACTCCAAGTAAATAAACGCAAACATTCTTCCGTGGGTTGTGTAATTCTTGCTGAAATTCACCACATGAGATAATCTATCAACAATGATATGAGTTAATTCGTGCAAAATAATAGGTACATTACAAAATTGAGGTGGAAACGACAAAAAGTCTGTTCCAAACGCATATGCCATATTCTGACGAGAACTTGTATTTTCCACTTTCAACTCGGTATCTGAAAACAACCGACCAAACTTTTTGCGAAACCAAGTATCATTTACAACTTCCACAATTTTAAGAATAACATCAGAAAACTTCATGCATCCATCGTCTGCCCAAGGAATCAAATTATACTCACCATTATACAATTTGTTTTGTTGAGAATCACGGGTTCCGTTATCGTAACGGTTTTTAAGCATACACCATGTGCTGAGATTTTTGTTCCACTTGCAATTGTCATGCTTGCTGGCAAGAAAGTGAATTATCACACCTTTTTTGTATTTTTCAATTGCAGTTTGTGGAATACTTGTTTTTCTCATCATGACTTCATCTTACCACATAGATTAAAAAAAGTCAATAGTATTTATTTGCATTATAAGGTATATTTCTCACCAAAGAAAGTAGTAACATGAGGATCACTTTGTGTACTCGGAGTAAATGGTTGGCAACATTCATCACTACTTTGTAGCATACTTTGTGGGTTTGAATTATTACTACATGGTGAAGCATTATTGCATTGTGAACAACATTCACATGGGCAGTTTGCGTGGCCACAATTACCTACCTCACCATCAGCACCCCAAGCATCGCAATCATCGCAATCGATGTGGTCACACTTTTTTGAACAACACTCCTTACAATGACTTGAGTTTGCTTCACTCGGGTCTGAACACGCACACGGTACACTAAACTGATTTAAACACTCGTCAGGATGACAAAAAGTGCTATTTTTACACTGATCTGGACAACATTTACATGGACATATAGGATCGTCACTGAAATCAACTTTACCACAATCAGTTCCTCCATCGCAATCATTGCAATTTATATCTTCACATTCCTTTTTTAAGTCTTCCCATTCATCACAACAAGTTTTGCACATGTGGTGATGATCCTTCATAAGTTGTGCGTCTAGACATGGACACGGTCCTCCAAATCTTGTTTGACAATCACACGGCATACACGGAGATGCTTGAATTTTAGTTTTACGTTGATTCATTTATATAGATAAATATACACAATCAAAAAAAAAAATAATATCAGTAAACCTTGGCATAAACAGATGCTTCAAACAATTCGTCAAGACCAAACGAATGAGCATACCCATATATTGCAGATACCAAATCACTTGGTGCAGGACTATTTTTCACTGCCCATGCAACTTGAAGTGCTTGTATTTTTGATATCAAAAAGTCTAATTTTATTTTGTCTGACTGAAATTTCTTTTTCTTGAAATCCTTTTCAAGTGTTGATAAAGATATACTTCTAAAGCATTTGGAAAACAAATCTTTTATCTCAGATAATGCTTGTTTCTCGGTCATTCTTTTTATGGTATTATTGTCCGTAATTCTTTGTTTACTTAACTTCATAACCAAGTGTTTTAATGCTCCGTGGCCACACTTTCCATTGTTTGCAGAAGTTCCTTTAAGTTCACACTGAACATTCTCACAATAACCAAAACTTCTTATTTGCATATTCAAACCACTTTCTGTTGTTATATAAACATCTTTAGCATCCAGTGGTGATACTTGAGATTTTAGTCCTTTATATTTAAATGTCTTTTTTCTTGTACCAATATTATACACGGAATAATTTACGATTTTTCCCACCTTTTTCAAAGATATTCCCATGATCTGAGATGTATTAAATCCCTCAAGTAATGTTTTATTCAAAGATGACATACTATCCACTCCTGCTGGTAATTTATTTTTTGTTGCAATCCAAATATCGGAGGGATTCCACTTGTCTCCACTTATTCGTATACCAAGTGTGTTAAGTGGTTTTATCAATTCTTGAAATTTACCATACAAAGAGTTCATAAATGAAGAATCTCTATGAAAGTGGTGTTGTGTAGTTAAATTCAATTCCAGACACAATCGTTTTGCAGTTTTTTCTACCGAATCCATCCAAATTGGATTATTTTTTAACCATTCAATAACCTCTCCAATTGCTGTTTTTGTGTCACCCGTTCCAAGATCAAGCACATTGTTTATTTTTGGAATTGTGACCGATTTATCTAGGTTAAACTTTTTATTATTATGTACATACGAAGCAAGAACTACACAGACTGCCATTTCCGATAATCTTGTTATTTCAGCACCTGCACCTGATCCACCTCCCTTTGAATAAACCGTCTTTTCTATTTTAGTCAACTTATATTCATTGAAAAATTTATCATCTACCAATAATTCGTTGTTGGAACGTTTTAATATACTTTCAAGTTCAGTTGCTCGTTGTTCATTTATTAATTTTTTGAACTTTTCAAAATGCCGTTTGCTGAAACGGACTCTTGTTTTATCGGTTAATAATATTTCCTTTCCACCACTAATATCATTAATTAAGGCGTGCATATACGAATAATTGTGATCTGATAAATCTTTATATTTGAAACCACCCATGATAATTTTTTATTGATGTTTCCATTCGTCACCTTCTTCCAGTTCTTCATCATCATCTTGAATGTTTTCATAATCCATAGAGTCAAGTATTTTACTTTCATCTGCCGTGAAGTGATTTATGTCATGCAAATATAGGTGACCATCGAATGTGGGGTATTTTTTTCTGAATTGCGTTTCAAACTCTACAAATTTTTCTAATGTTAAAGTTTCATACGGGAAATCTACGCAAGTTTCCATTTCCTCTCCAAATGTTCCACCAGCGGACCCCTTAAAAGAATCTATAAATAATAACATATCATCTACTCGGGTGTCTATCTCAGAGTCAGTGATTCCGATAAATCCGTAATCTTTACCACGGATTGAAATTCCATGCTTTATGTCAAATAATCCATCCATTCATATATAAATATGAATAAATCTTTATAAAGCACACTTACACTAAATCAAGTAAAAAATTCTGCTCCAGCTTAGTTCGCCTATTACACAATAAATGAGATTGATAACAAGTAATGCACCATACAAAGTAAGTGCTACACCAACGATGTTCTTGATAATTTTTAACATAGTCCGTCTATTTTTCGTTTCGCAACATGAACAACTCGTTCACGTCCATACTCTGAATAAGTTCCGAATCCTTTGATGAAAGCATTCCACGCAAGAGGTGAATTGGAATTCTCATCATACCACACCTCAATGACGTGATCTTTGTATTCAATGTTTTCTTCGTTGGAATTGCTAACCTCAAGGTCAACTCCACTCTCAAAGGCACATTCTTGTATATGTTCTTTTAAACTCATAATATTATTAACTTGTTGCAAGTGATGGTGAAGTTGCAATTTCTCTTTGCAAAGACTTCAAGTCGTGTATGATATCGTCAAGCACTTCCTCTGCTGACTGAATGCAGTAACCTTCTTTTCCGGCAAACTTCTTTGCTTCCCACCCATGAAACTTACTTGTGTTAATGGAATCTTTGGGATCAGCATAACGAATATTTTCGTTAACGATTTCTTTGATTTTGTTTCTAATTTCTGCTTGTTTCATAATTGTTATTTTTGTAATTCTGTGTATTAAGCACTTTGGCAATTTCTCCAACGAAGACTATTGCTGATACCGGTATGGCAATAACCTTCGTGAGCAAAAAAGACATCGTTTTGATATCCCATTGCGATTGCTTCTTGCATTGCAGTATTAGCAATATCAATCCACTTGGGATCACCATGAAATTCCTTACAAGCATTGCTATAAATCCTTACATAAGGATCATAATGCTTACGATATACGACTCGCACAAACAAATTATGCTTTTTGAAGATATCTGCCGTTGACTTGGCATCGTTGTGAAGATCAATCTTGCGTTGCTTCATAGCATCGTAAATTCCACGTGGGGTAGTTAAATCAAACTTAGTTTCTCTCATATTTTTTTGTTTCTCTTTTCTCACTTTCAATACAGTAATACTATCAGAATTATTATAAAAAGTCAAGCATTATTTTCATCAATACCATGCTTCTATTCCGAGTTTATTGCATCTCTTTCTTGCTTTATTGTATCGTTCTGAGTAATCATCGGAAGTATCATCATATACCCTCAGATACGAGGAATAATGCTTGCAAACGACAACACGACATCTGATGTTAAACGACCTAAAAACCTTTGCAGCCTTTTTTGCTTCTGCTACTTCCCAAGAAATCATTACTTGCTGAAATTCTTGATCATCCGATTCAGATTTCTCAATTCATTCAATAAAAACTCAGCACCATCATAATTTCCAACTGACCTCATTTCCTTGATATCACTTTTTACTTCAATTCTTCTTGCAATCTTTTCCGCAAGAATATCATTCTTATTTACTTCACTCATATTTTTATTTTTAACGTTGTTAAAACTCACTCTCAATACAAGTATACTACCAAGAATATTATAAAAAGTCAAGCATTATTTTTCATATTTCGAATGCCATCACGATGGCCATTAAGGCATCCAGAAAAACCACAAACATCAATTAATTTTAAGTTTAGCATAATTAATTTTTCTCTGAATTCTTTTTTGGACTCACCTGGATTTCTCCAGCTCAAGACGAATTTAAAATCATCTGACATTGTATTTTTAGAATTTTCTACATAGTGTTGACACACACACGAGTGCCATAACTGAAAATGACCAATTGGTATGTAATAACTTTTTGATTTTCTTATAATTTTAGTTTTACCTTTTATTGTCCAGGATACAGGAACTGGGCCGAACTTATATCCCGACTCTGAATAACGATATGAACCATATAAGTTTTTTTTGTTTAAATTTCTTGAATTTAATTCGTCTCTAAAATTCTCAGGAAGTAATTGATCGGCATCTAAGTGAAGAATCCAATCTTTTTTTTCGAGTATATTCAATCCTTCGTTGATTGCCTTTCCCTTTGCAAACTTTGCTTTTTTGAATATTTTTTTACTCAGCACAAATTCAATATTTTCTTTTTTACATAACTTTATTGTATCTTTGTCAGATTTATGTGTAACAATTACCCAACGATCCAGTTTGTTTTTATTTGAAATTACTTTTTTGAGATAATGAGAATAATCAACACACACTGTAACTGCTTCTATTTTCATTTTATTAATTTTTGAATTGATTGAAAATCAAGTTTACCGGTTGGTAGCATTGGAATTGATTTTATCTTGATGTGTATTTTAGGCACAAACAAATTGCTGAATTTTTCTGATAGTTTTTGTTTAAGTTTATCAAAATTAATATTATCCGATGTTATCAAAATCAATTCTTCTCCTTTGGTTTCGTGTGGTTTTGCAGTTATTATTAATCTGCATATTTCATCATTCTGCCATTCGAGTATTTCATTTGCTTCTGCTTCAATAGTTTCGTGTGGAATCATTTCTCCGCCAATTTTGGAAAATCTTGATAACCGACCTTCTATAACAATGAATCCTTGTTCATCGAGTTTTCCGATGTCTCCTGTAACGAACCATCCATCTTTGAAAGTTGCTTTTGTTTTTTCTTTGTCACCAAGATATTCTCTGAAGATATTAGGACCCTGAAAGCATAATATTCCACTTTGATGCATTTTCAAATTTTCGTGAGTATCAGGATGAATAGTTTTAACTTTGACGTTAGGAAGAAGTCTTCCGACAGTTCCGTGTTTGATTCCGTGTTGTGGTGAATTCAAACTCAACACAGGAGAAGTTTCAGTTAAACCATATCCTTCAAGATAAGTACATTCCGCAAGATTTTCCCATTGTTTGATAAATTCTAATTTGCTTTTTTCTGCTCCCGCAATTACATACTGCAAACTTTTGAATTTATTGCTTGATCCTTTTCTAAGATATCCACCAAGAAACGTTGGAGTTCCAAGTAAAACGGTTGCTTGTTCATCTTCAATTGCTTTGATTGTTTTATTGATTTCAAGTGGACTTGGAACGGTAATAATTCTGATGTCGTTTAACAATGAAAACCACAACGTCACTGTAAATCCAAAACTATGAAATAATGGTAAATTGGCCAGTATGCGTGAATTGCTTGGAAAATTTCCAACCAACGCAATTCCTTCGCAGTTACTTAAAATGTTATCGTGAGTTAATACAACTCCTTTGGGTTGACCACTGCTTCCACTTGTAAACAACAACGCACATTCTTCGTCAGTTGCTTGCAATGGAATTTCAAGAATATGCTTTGAAATTGCTTTTGGAACGAAATTTATAATAGCATTTGAAATCAATGTTTTTTTGCACGACTTGATTGCTTTGATTTTTTCAAGACAATCTATTGTGTTTGTTGGCCAAGGAAAATTTGGAAACTTTTGCATCACTTTGCGAATTGTAAGCACACATCCGATACTTGCTTTTCGCAAACAATATTCTGATGTTTCTTTGGAATTTGCAAAATTGATGTTAACTGGAATTTTATTCGCAAATAATACTGCAAGATTAACAATCAATCCGATTCCACTTGATGGAATCGCAATTCCAATTCTCTTACTGCTTTCTTTTTTAAGTTGCTTTGAAAAGGCAGTTGCGATTATCAGCACTTGCTTTTTTGTTAAACGAATTGACTCATCTAAACTACAATCAACCACGCAAATTTCCGAAGAATTTTTACGAAGAGCATCATACAACTCGTTCGCAAGATGCTTCATTTATTTGCTCCTTTTTATACCTTTCTTACCGATTTCATATCCTGCATTTTCAATGGCAGTTTTTATCTCGGCATCAGATAATGTTTTGTTTTTTAATAGTATTATATGAGTGTATGATGTTTGAACATCAAGTGTGACGGTCTTAACCTTCTTGGTCTTTGATAGATGCTTTGTTATGCCTATTGCACACGAAGGGCATACAAGACCCTTTACGTGTACAGAGATGGTGCTTCCAAGCAATAGCAAAGGAAACAACATCAATAAGCATACAACACCAAATAAACGCATTACGCAAGAATCTTGTTTAGAACCTTACCATCATGTGCGACCTTGAAAGGTCTTCCACTTGGTGAGTAATGTATTTCTTCAAGTTTAAGTCCAAGAGCATGAGCAATCGTTGCGTTGAGGTCTTCAACTGATGCTCCTTCTTCTTCAACATAATGTGCTCGTTTGTCACTTACTCCGTAAACGGTTCCACCTTTAATTCCACCTCCGGCAAGAAATGCACTAAAAGCAGTAGGATGGTGATCACGACCAATACGACCTGCTTTAACTTCAGGACTTCTTCCGAACTCACTTGCAACCACAACCATTGTGTTGCTTAATTTACCGGTTCGTTCAAGGTCTTTTAATAATGCTGATAATCCACGATCAAGTGTTGCACCACGTGTTTCCATGTTTCCGAATACATCGTTGTGCATATCCCAACCACCAAGTTGAACTTCAACAAAACGAACACCGGTATCTACTAATCTTCGTGCAAGCAAACATCCTTGACCAAAGTTATCATCTCCGTACATTTCACGGGTTGCTTCAGTTTCTTTTGTTAAATCAAATGCTTCTAAATCTTTACTGCTCATTAATTTTACTGCATCGTTATACAAATCTGTATAAGCACGAACTTGCTTTTGTGAATATTCACCAAGAAACATTTTGTTGAATTCTTGTGCAGTTTTTAAACGACCGTCATACATAGTTTCATCGAGATACTTTGCAGCCTTTGAGTTCTGAATTCCACTTGAAGGATTTCCCAACGGAAGAGGACCATGTTTGCTTTCAAGAAATCCCGCACCAAGAACATCACTTCCTCCGTTGATGCGAACTTGTGCCGGCAAAGTTTTATTTAATTTACCTGACAACCGACTTACCCAACTTCCCAACGTAGGATGTTTGATTGTTCCTCTTCGTTGATATGAAGTATGAAGCAAATAATTTGCTTGTTGGTGTGCTCCTTGATTACTTGTCAAACTACGAATCAAAGATGCGTTGTGCATTTGCTTTGCAGTTTCTGGTAACCAATGACCAATTTGAATTCCGTCTGCACTTGTAGCAATTGCATTGGTTTCACCCATTACATCTGCATTTTCTGGTTTCGGGTCAAATGTATCAATGTGAGTCATTCCACCCGACATATACAAAAATATGACGTGTCGTGCAGATGCAGGTTTGCCAGGTATTTCGTATGCAGTTAAATCACCTGCTCCCATGATGGCACTTACTCCAAGACAAGTCTTGGCCATTCCTTTAATAAATTTTCTTCTTGATAATTCGTCTGTTAATAGATGTTCCATTTTAATTTTCCTTTTCTGTTTTAAATTTAACGAATAAAAATAAATTCATGGGAGTTCATAAGAATCCATGCAATATGTTTTGCTCCGTCTTTTTGATCAATGTATTTTTTTAAAAGTTTCATTTCTTTTGCGTTTGGTTCACGATTAAGAATGCTCATAAAAATGTCTTCAATTTTTCCGGTTTCACGTTTTTCCTGTGCCATGTGTTTCATAAAGTCGGCATTTTTATTGTTTACGATTTTTTGCTCAACAAATCCATTGAGCATATTAAGAACTTGAGGTGTAGTTGCTTCAAAGTTTGAATTTTCAATGAGTGCTTTGTCACTTCCACCAAACTGACGAATGAGGTGGCCACCTCTTGCAGGATATCCTACATAACTGCTTCGTATCAAATCACGTGCAGGTATCTTTTTTGGTTCGTATGATGTTCCATCTGCTTTATTCAACTGAGCAACAACATCTGCAAGATTTCTTGATGGTTTTTCGGTCTCGGCGAGATATGCTTTTAATTCGTCATAAATTTCTTGAGCAGTTTTATCTTTGTATCGTTCATAAACTGCTTGATACTTTTCATCGTAATTTGAAGGAACTCGTTCAGGTGAATCAATGTTGTTGTAAACTAATGTTACCAATGAATCCCAAATTTGTTCTCCTGTCATTCTTTGAAGTGGTGGTCCTGCAAAGTAAAATGTTTCGGGACTTTCATAATCATCTTTAACACTATCACGTGTAAATAAATCCATGCTATAAAGCACTCGCATAAATTCTTTAACATCATAATCAACTGATGCCATAATTTTTTCAAGATACGCAAGCAATTCAGGATTACTAGATTCGGTCATATCATTCATATCGTCCACCGGTTCAATCAACCCAATTCCAAATGCTCGTTTCCATAAACGATTCACTATAACGGTGGTGAATCTTGGATTTGCTTCTGAAGTAATCCATTCTGAAAACTGCTTACGACTTTGTGGAAGTTTTGTTCCTTGTTCAATTTTCAATGGTGGTGCAAAAATTGCTTTTGCATGAAGTGTGTCACCTGGTTTTGCGTCATCTTCCATAAACGCATCTGTAAGTTTGATTGTTCCTTTGCCTAATTCATCTGCTAATCCGTATCCCATAATATCACGAATATAATTACGATATTGTGTAAATGTTCTTGCATCATCACTTTTATCTTCACGAACAAGTTTATTGAATTCGTTAACAATTTTTTGAAGTTCTTGTGGACCACGAACACGACCAACTCCGTCTGTGAATGCAGACATTTCATAAAATTGTTTTTGTGTCCATTTATCAAATGGATGATCGTGACACATAGCACATTCTAATCGTGTTCCTAAAAATACTTGTACGGTGTTTGCAAGATTATCTAATGGCATACCACGATCACGCAAATAAAATCCTATTGCTTCGTTGCCTGAATCATAATACGCACCTTCGGCGGCAATTAGTTTTTGCACGAATTCATCAAACGGAGTATTTGCACGAATTTCATTGCGAACATATTCACGATAACGAAATCCACTATTAATATTTGTGTTGTTGAGTTTGTCTTGAATGCGAAGAATATCAGCAAAGTAATTTAACTGATGACTAACATAACCCTCGGTGTCTAACAATTTATTTATGAGTTTAAGTTTATCTCCACGCATTTCTGTTTTGAATTCATCAATTTCTGCTTTACCAGGAATTCTTCCGATGATTTTTAGATATGCTCTACGCATAAAAGTATAATCATCTGTATCACGGGTTGGTCTTTGCCGTTCACTACGAAGTTTTTCCAACACCAAATTATCAGCATATCTTGCCAACTTTTTGATTGTTGCTTCATTTAATGGTCTTGGTAATTTAGGAACATTATAATCTGATGTCATATAATCATCACGAATCATTCGTTGTGATTGCAATGCCAATGCAGTTAATTTGAAACGAAATAATTGCAAATCGTTCTGTCGTTGAAACAACACACTTTCTCCGTTGTATTCAATAACTTTTCCTTCAAGTTTCTTTCCGTCACCACTAACAATAGTAACAACTTTTCGTTCTAAAGAAATCTCTTTTAGATCCTCGGCATTAATCCGTTCCTGTGCGGTTAACCCGACAGAAAAGCTCACAAGTAGCCCCAATAACACAAAACTTACGTTTTTCATAATATGTCCAATAACTTAAATATATATTATTCGGACTATTTTGCAAGTTTTTTATTGTCAATTTACGACAATATAGAGTTATTTCACAAATTCTCTTTTGATTTTTGATTCAGATGGATTTCTCAACTTATCACCATTTGGAAGTATCACATTGTGAAAAGTAGTAGGATAACGATAAAATGGTTTTCCATAAACACTATAACTTAACACGATTGAGTTTTGAACAGTAAACTTACTGCCATCTGCAAATTCAAATGAAATGGTATTACGATTACTATTTCCACTAACATCAACTCCGATGCCCTTGCTACCAACAATTACACTTAGTTTCATTTTCATTTTAAGCACAAAACTTTCAACTGCCTCTTTTGCAGATTGCTTTGCCATTTTGTCAACAATTGTTTTGTAATCTGTTTTCACCGAGTAAACATAATGGCCGTTGGGACCATATTCACTATCAAGAAAGTTGCTGAGAATTTTATTCAAATGGTAATTTTCTTTGCTTTTGTATAAATCGTAAGTGGACGTTGAACCTTTTCGTTTTGCATCTGCTTGATATTGTGTGATTAATCTGTTGTAATGATCCTCAAAGTTTTCTTCTAATTCTTTTGCAAATCCTTTACCAATTTTTTCAAGTTCTTGTTCAATTTCTTTGTTAAGAACACCAGTTGGAATTGCACTCTTTTTAGTTCCAACACCAACTTGACGTTTAACAACATCCCCTTTCATTGCTTTAAGTTTTTCCGCAATTTCTACCCAAGGTTCACACGCAGTCATTGCGGCCTTTACCAACTTGGTTGCGTTGGGACTTTTGATTGTTCTTTTAAGTTGCTTTTTGGTTCGTTTAAGATAACCTGCAACGTGCAACACTGAATTTGGAAATGAATATTTGTATTCTTCTGTTTCTCCGTCTTGTTTTTGTAGTCCCCAAACGGTGAACTCATTTGCACCTTTCAACTTGGTGCTATTTGTTGCAATATCAAATGCTCTTGATACATCAGTTTTAATTTTCTGAAATTGTGGATTCGGAATTTTTTCACCCGATTTCCATTTTTGCACAAACTCAACTGAGTCTTTGTGTTTAGCATCCACCACTTGAGATAATTTTATCTCGTTAACTATTCTCATGTATCTCATTCTTTATATACTTTACCAAAGTTATTATAAAAAGTCAACACATTTATTTGAATAGTTTTTCCGAATCCCAAATATCAGACGGGTTTTGTGCTAAGTCTAATGTTTGTATTCTAACCTTCTTGCAGTTATGCTTGTCGGTTAAAATTTTTGCAATTTTTGATGCTTGTCGTTTGCTTGTTGCTTTTGTGTATAAAAGTTCTTCTGATGTTTTTCCAGGAGGAATTCCCCAAATTGGATATTCTGTATCTACATCTTCGTGAACTCCGTGTGTTTGATCTGTTACAAGATAATCTCTGCATACATTAAGGTAGTCGGCAGCCTTGCTTACTTTGTCAATCCACCAATTAGGAAGTTCTTCGTTCTCTGCTTTGTCAGCAAGCAATTGAAGAATATTCTCGGAATCCTCACACGCAAGTTTAAGTTTTCTACGAGAAAAAGAAACATCTCCGTATTGATCTTCGTTCAATGCTTCAAGTTCTTCACGAACAATTTGCTTTAACTTGCTTTTGGTTATTTTCACTTCTTTGAAATCTTACTATTAATCTTTTTAAGTCCATTAAAAATTTCACCAACTCCAAGACGATCAGTTTCTACTGCATAAAGCAAATCAACAAATGCGTGAGTAAGTTCACCTGAATATCCCTTTACTTTATTGTTCTTGGATACTTTACTGATAAGTTTCTGTAAACCAAAATACAAATCTTCAAATCTTTCTTCAACATCACGATTTGCACGATTTGCATCACGATTAGCAATAGCATTGTCTAATGCATTATTTTCTTCAACATCTGATTCTTGCAGTTGTTTCTTTAGTTTGTCTATCTTTGTTTGTATAGCAAATCTCTTCGTCTTAACCGAAGATGAATTGCCATGAATACGAGACAGATACTTCTCTGCTTGATCAATTTGTTTTTGAATCTTTGCGTTATCATTTGCTTCGGAAAGTTCTTCGTGAAGTTCATCACCACGCAATACCTTCAATGTTGCTCTGCGATATTTTGATGAAGAACTTTTAACACGTTTCATTGTAGTGTTCGCACTTCCTTTGTCATCAAATCCAGTTGCTCCGAATAATGTGGAAAACTCAAATGCTGAATCATCGTTTGTGCTTTTTCTTCTGTAATACGCAGGTTCTCCACGCATACCGGTTGGATCAACAATAAAGAACTTTTTGCTATTTTCTGTTATAGAAGCAAGTTCTTCACGAACTATTTGTTTGAGTTTGTCTTTTGAAATTTTCATTCGGTTGGTCCTACCGCAAGTGAGTTTCTAAAAATATCGTATACTTCATCAGCAGGAATATACCCAGGAAGCATTTGATCAAGTTGTTGAGGTTTTACTCGTTTCATTTTCTTTAATGATTTTTCAAGTTCCTTCATTCCACCTTTGCCGAGATAATCTTCCCAATCATAATGATCTGAAATATGATCCCAAATTGTTTCACCAGGTAAATCCTTTGCTACGGATGGACGCATCTCGGTAACAATTCTTGTTTGTCTTTCCGTCAATAAATTTGTATCAACATACTCATTAACATTCTCGTTGAATAATCCATGAATCAAATTACCAGGGATATAATCTGGTAACATATGATCAAGTTGCTTTGCAGTAAGTTTGCTTTTCTTTGCAATGGCAGTTAATGCTTTTTTACCAAAAAACATTTTATGACCTTTGTCTTTTGAGTTTTTAATTTTATCTGCAACTTCTTTTCCCGTAAGAGTTGTTTCTTCGGAAATGTTTCTAAGTTCTGTTAGTTCTTCACGAACGATTTCTTTGATTCTGTTTTTGGTTATTTTCATAATGATGTTCTAAGTCCTGTGTGTTGTTCAAAAGCACCACGGAGTGTATCTGCATAAACTCCTTTTGCAGAACTTTTAACTTTTTCTTTAAATTTTCTGACTTGAAGAAACTCTATGTCGTATGTATCCATGCTATTTAAATTGATACGAACGTAGTTTACATTTTTTGCGTTTCTTCCGATTTTAAATACGACACCTTTTGGTCCAATAAAAAAATCTTTTGCTCCTGTCATTGCGATGAAACGACCACCTCCGAGTTGAGCAATAACTTCTGCTCCTTCTCGTTTGTTCATTCCTTCTTTAAGTGATTCAAGTTCTTCTTGAATCATTTCTTTTAATTTTGATTTGGTGATTTTCATTATTTGATTCCAAATTTTTTCAACCAAGGTTTTGCAGTATTAACTCTTGTAAATACATCTTCACGTTCTCTTGCACCCAAATCCCAATATGCGTTAAATACCTTCTTTAATGAATTAGCATTATATTTGGTTTCTTTTGACATATGATCAACAAACTCTTTTTCGTCATAATGTTCCATTGAGTTTGCAAGTTGATCAACCACAAATTCCAAGTCACTCATGTTTTCGTTTATAGTTTGAACTTCTTCTTTGATTCCAAACTTAGAAAGAAACTTTTTGGATTTTCCAATATCAATTGCCATATGAAAACGATCCATTGCTTTCATTTTGAAATACGCATCATATAACTTTTCAAAATCTTTTTCACTGTACTTTGTATTTTTTGCCATATGTTGAGCAAATTCATCTCTTGGATACAAATCAACTGCATTCGCAAGTTGGTCTAAAACAAAGTTAATATCTTTGTTTTCAGTTACAGAATCTTCTTTGATTGATTTTTGAAGTTTCTTTAGCAAATTTGCCAAATGCTTTTTTGCGTCTCCTGATAACTTGCTTTTATTTTTTGCAATGATGTCGGCAAGATACTCAACCTTGAAATACTTGAGTCCTTTGGCATCTGCCATTGGATGTGATCCTGTGCCAAAGAAATTAATTGCACCAACTGCAAGTTGAATTTCACTTTGTGATAGTGCGTTGGTGTTGATGTTTGTTCCTTCGTTTTCTGAAATGTCTTCGTCTGATTCTTCTAAACCCCACCTTCTGCATTTTTTATCAGCAACCTTACGAGATTCACCCTGTTTCATTAAATCTTGAATGCAGTGAAATAATTCTTCTTTTATAGGTCTTACTTCTTTTTTATTACTTGCAGATAGTGTTACCGTTGATGAACGACCTTTCTTTTGTACATCAATCATTCCTTTGAGTTTGCCACTCGTATGAACTTTTACAACCACACCATCGTAGTTACCATTAAATTTTACTTCGTCACCGACTTTAAATTCGTGATTTTCTGTCACTATATCTGCGACAACTTCTCTTACGAGTTCTTTGAGTTGTTCTTTTGCTTTCATTTTATTAAACATTGTTTCTTGTACGATTTCAGTTAATTCACCCATTGCTATGTTATCGTTGCTGATGTATTCTGCATCACTACCCACATTCTTTTTACTTGTGATGTAAATGCTATCACTTCCCCACTTGCGTGATGTGATTTTATAATACGAAAATGGACTCGTTGCAAAGTCCACTTTCATACCAAGTTTTTCAAGATCATCACGATAGTTAAGAAACGATTTCTTTCGCATCACCTTGATGATTTTCATCTTTTCAGACTTATCAATGCGTTCAACAATAGATTTTGAATTTTCCATAACAATAAATATATATTTGTTTGGTTAATAATTCAAACAAATAATTGCTATAAAAACGTGGTTTAATTCAGAACAAATAAACTTAATTTAATATTGCGTAACGACCACGAAACAAATCTTGTTCACTTACACACTCTTCAAAAACCAAGAATATGTTTTTTTCAATCCGTCATCTAAAGATACTTTTGTTTTTAATCCGAGTGAATTTGCAAAACTTACATCCATAAGTTTTTTCATTGTTCCGTCAGGTTTGTTTGTATCTTGTACAATTTTACCAGTATATCCCACTACATCTTTTATTTTTAAAGCAAGTTCTTTAATCTCAATATCTTCACCACTTCCGAAATTAAGACAACTTTTATCATCAACATACACTTGGTCTGCATTTATATTTTTAATACAATGTTCTATTGTATCAGCAAGATCGTCCGCAAACATAAACTCTCGTCTTGGTTTTCCTGTTCCCCACATTATTACTTCTGCATCATTGTTCAATTTTGCTTCGTGAAATTTACGAATTAATGCAGGTAAAACATGACTTGATTTTAAATCAAAGTTATCATTGTATCCATATAAATTACAAGGCATCAACGAATAAAAATTACTATCGTATTGTGTGTAATAACTTTCACACATTTTTAATCCTGCTATTTTAGCAATAGCATAAGGTTCATTTGTATATTCAAGTTCTGAAGTTAATAAATACTCTTCTTTGATTGGTTGAGGTGCTGACTTTGGATATATGCAAGATGATCCAAGAAATATCAGTTTCTGAACACCGTGTGTTTTTGCACTATGAATTAAATTCGTTTGAATTTGAAGATTATCATAAATAAAGTCACCACGAAAATCATTGTTTGCAAGAATGCCACCAACTTTTGCGGCTGCGATTACAACTACATCAAATTTATGTTTAGCAAAAAAAGAATCTACATCTGCTTGATTTCTACAGTCTAAATTCTTACTTCTTGAGGTTACTATATTAGTATAATTTTCTGCTTGCAACTTTCTTACAACCGCCGAACCGACCATTCCGGATGATCCTGCGATGTATATTTTGCTGGTTTTATCTACTTTTAAGTTCTTCATAATCACTTTCGTACATTCTTTTTACAAGTTTCTTAAAATCATATATGCGTGTCCAACCTAGTTCTTTTTCAGCAAGACTACAATCTCCTCGTAGTTTATGAACTTCCGCAGGACGATAAAATTTAGGATCAACTTCCATTATGAGTTTGTCATCTTCGGTCAAAAACTTTTCATATTCACCGTCACCTACAGTTTTATATTTTATGTTTGCACATTTTAAAGTTTCTTGTAAAAATTCACGAACTGAGTTCATTTTACCACTTGCAAGAACATAATTTTTAGGAGCATCTTGGTTCATCATCAACCACACTCCTGACATAAAATCTTCTGCATCTGTCCAATCTCGTTGAGCATCTAAATTTCCCAATTTTAATACGTCATATTGTTTATTCTTTTCAAGTGCGTGTTTGATTTTAGCAATTGTATGAGTTATTTTTCTTGTTACAAATTCTTTACCTCTACGAGTTCCTTCGTGATTAAACAACCAACCTTGAACTGCATATAAATCATAAGACTCACGGTAAACTCTTACGAGTTGCCTTGCAGCTGCTTTAGCTGCACCGTAAGGACTTTGTGGACGAAGTGGATGTTCTTCATCTTGTGGGTCTGTAATAACATCACCAAATTCTTCACTTGATCCTGCGTTATAGAATCTACAATACGGTGCGAACTTACGAATACTTTCAAGCATATGCAAAACCGCAGTTGCATCTGTATCCCAAGTTTGAATTGGATAATCCCACGAACCATCAACAAAACTTTGAGCCGCAAAGTTCAAAAAGTAGTGGGGTTTGATTTCGGTAATTGCGTCACGAATACTATAATCATCAGTTAAATCCAAGTTGATAAGTTGAAAACGTTCTTCTCGTTTCAAATGATGAATGTTCGTGTAATTTTTTACACTTAGTCTGCGAACTGCTCCATACACCATACAATCTGTGTTTTTCAACAAATAATCTGCCATGAAACTTCCGTCTTGACCTGTGACTCCTGTTACAATAACTCGTTTAATTGAAGACTTGTGCAGTGCAGTTGTATCTCTAACTTCGTCTAAAGATTGTATTGTCTGCTCAGACGCATCTTCTTCAATCAACTGACTGTTTACTTTTTTTGGTGTGGTTTTTTTTGTAGATTTCATCTGTTGTTAATTGTTTTTATAATAAATATTATTGATGTTGATTATTAATTCCACGCAGAAACTTTTCTTCCAATAAATTCATAAAGTTCTTTATTTAAAGGTTCATAAAAACTTTTAAGAAGAGTTTCGGTTTCTTTGTCAGTTGAAACTTCGTTCGTTTTCAGTTTTCTTATTGAATCAAAATCAGTGTCAACGTGTTCTACATTCAAAAAGTCAAATATTTCTTCCATAATCTGATGTGGGTGTTCTAAAAGTTCTTCGTATATCACTACTTTCATTGTATCACCACGAACGAGATTTAGTTTTTTTTCAAAATGTTTTAGTACCGGTGCATAATATCCATTTAGTAATAATCTTCCCTCGGTTTTGTCATCTTCGTAATTCCAGTTTGAAGATTCTGACTTCAACTTGTTGATTTCCTCTATTTCAAATTCAATGTTATCATAAAAACTTTTTCCTGGACATCCCCAATTCCAGTTAAATGATGCAGGAAAGTTATCGAAATTGTGATTGTATTCCGAAATTGCTCGTTTGACTGGATCACGAAGCATCACGATAAACTTGACCTTTGGAATATTCTTCCATAACTTTTCAACAAATACGTTTTGCATTTTATTTATTGTATAATTCCAGTTTCTGCCAAAATAGGTATTTGAATAATCACCCCAAACTGTACCATCTCTTTGAAAATGACCAAGATATTTTCTCAAATTATAGTTTTCAAGTTTATGGTCTGAATACACATAATCAGATGACGCAAAAAACTCTATGTCATTAAAACTTCGTGATCCAAATGAAATAGCATGATGATTTGATAATATGTTTTTCAAGTGATCTGATCCAGAATGTATAAATCCAGGAATCATAAATTGTGGAAATGTTACCTTTAAACTTGCATTATCAATTTGTTGTGCAGTCAAAGTTTTTAATATTCTGCTTTTAATTTCGGTATCGTCTCCGGTTGTCGGTATTTTATTTTCTTCTGCGAAATTGAT